>Ga0172380_10002217_pt1 | contig 30879 bp, 39 predicted proteins | sample Leawe162metaG_FD_119747 | JGI IMG/M metagenome (GOLD analysis project Ga0172380, IMG submission 119747) | Leachate microbial communities from a municipal landfill in Southern Ontario, Canada - Leachate well 162 metaG | ecosystem: Engineered > Solid waste > Landfill > Unclassified | place... | reverse complement strand
ATTTTGGATACACAAAGCATTAGCACTTTTATTTTCTTGTCAAGAAACAGAGTACAATACAATAGAATATAAAGAAAGAATTTTTGGAGAAAATATGACAATCGATATAGCTCTTCCATACCTCGACAGAATTAACAAATCGTTTTTAAGAAATTTCGAAAAAATGACTGAGATGTTAGATGCAAGCAAATAATATTTTAGTATGTGATTATATTGAATTACAAAAGACTGAATATGAGACTCTCACAGATAAGATAATTACATATATATCTATAATCGAAAATGCCGATATTGAGGAATTATACGAAACTGATATAGATACATTATTAGTTAAATATAATTTATATAAAGATATTATATATAGTCTTCAAAATAGTCCCTCGAAATCTATTATAGAATTGGGGGAGAAAAAATTAAAATTAATTAATTTTAATGATATAAAATTTGGACAATTTATTGATTTAGAGTATTTTATAAGCAATGATTATTATGCTAATCTAGGCAAGATAGCATCTATTTTATATTTAAAATATGAAGAAAAGGAATTTGATAATGATATATTTGAATCTTATAATCTAGTCAATTTAGACACTAGAAGTAATTATATATGTAACAATATACATATTATAGATATACTAAGTAATATAAATTCATACTTAAAATTTCGAGAAAATATATTTAAATCTTATCAATTTTTCGAAACTGGTTTAGAGGATATAGATAAAGATACACTTACAGAAGAAGAGCTAGAAATTTACGAGGAAGAAGTAGCTAAGTTAAAAAATAGTAGTAAAGATATTTGGGAGAGGATATTGGAAACAGTTGGAAATGAAGACCTTACAAAATATGAAACTATTTTAGATACAAACTTATTTTTAGTATTTAATCGATTACAAAGGATTATAAATAATTCGCACAAAAAAACGTCTTAATACATTTAAATATATGATTCACAAAGATATACCAATTTTTGATTTGACTATATTACCTACTCAGGAATTCAAAAATCCGGCATCGGGGTTTGATAAAATTGCTTACGTTCCGAACCCAGCAATCGACCAAATGGGGATTTATTTAGATAAAAATAAACGCTCGTTAACATTAGAAGAGCAAGCACAATTATTAGAATCATTAAAAAAATCGGGTATAAAAACAAAGGAAATTCCAAGCACCTGGTTACAACGTACAGAGGAAGATTATTTTAAAGTAATAACAGATACATCTATTTTACAATTAACTAAAGACCCTGGTGCTCGAACAAGTTATAACGATGTTCCTGACCCGCAAGGCAACGGACAATGGCTAGTTAGATATAAATATTTAGGAATTAAGGACGATAAAAATCGAGATTTTTGTAGAGATGTATTAGAATTAGATAGAATTTATACAGAAGAAGAAATAAGAAATGGTTTATCTAATTCGGATTTTGGGCAGTATAGTATTTTTGATTTTAAAGGTAATATAAATTGCCGTCACAGATGGCAGAGATTAGTGTATTTCGAGGATTATAAAAAAGATAATATAACTCGAAGTGCCTTAATTCCTGGGTTTGTAACACAAGGCTTAAGAGATAAAGATGCCAGTAAATTAAACCCAGCAAAACAATATTATTCTAGTCATATTAAAATGGAAAATGCTGAACGTCAGCAAGTTATAGCACCATTATTGATTCCGGATTTTTTGATATTGCGTGAGGATGAAGAGGTTGGAGAGTATTATATTAGATTTAGTAGAGAAGTTATATCTCAAATTCGAGATAAAGCTAAATCCGAGGGCAAGTTAGACAGTCTAGAAATAATGAAAGATACCCATCGTGGTGATTTGGCTAAAGCATTTATTCTCGAAGAATGGATAACCGAAGATGAAAATGATAAAGCATATACCCATTATGGCTTCGATATAAACAAAGTTCCCTTGGGCAGTTGGATAGTACTTACTCAAATAATCGATAAAGATTTTTGGGAGAATGAAATTAAGAAAAATAAGAAGCACGGATACTCGATTGAAGTCTTTTTAAATATGAAATTAGCTGAATTAGAAGCAGTTAGTAAAAACAAAAAAAATAAAATTAATATGGAAAATGAAGAAATATTAGCCTTAAAAGCTGAGATTGAAAGATTAATGGCAGAGATTGCTAAAAAAGAAGTACCGACCGAAGAGGTTAAAATGGCTGATGAAGTTAAAACCGAGGAAGAAACTCCGGCTGTGACAGAAGAAGTTAAAACCGAGGTTAAACCAGAAGAAGTTCCTGACAAAGTGGCAGAGGAAGAAGTGAAAATGGTTGAAGAAACTCCGGCTGTGGCAGTTACTGAAGAAATTCCTGCCGTGGTTGAGGAAGATTTAGATTCTAAATTCGAAGCTATTTATAAAGAAATTGCGGATTTAAAAGTCTTAATTTCTACGATAGCTCCTGCAACGAATCAAGGTCCAATTTTAGAAATGTCTAAAGTCAATTCCAAAAATTCAATCAAAAGTTTGAACGCACTTGGGGATTTATTTAAAAGAAAATAAAAACGCACAATATTGATACTAAATACATTATAAGTAATTAGTAACAACAAATAAAAAAAATATTTTAAAAAATGGCTATTAAATTAGATAAAATTAAATTCGATATTTTAAAATTCGAATTTGCAAAAGAAGATTTCAACAACGCAAAATTCTCGAAAAAAGTTGAGTTGGATATGGTAGTTGATTCAAGTGCCGATTACGCTACGAATGCTACAGAGTATTTCAGAAAGGCGATGATTGGAGAGGATTCTACTCGTTCAAAATTCAAACAAGTTTTGGGTGTTAAAGATAGAGTAAAACTTGGAACCACTGCATTTCAATCACTTATCAAAAGTGGTGCATCTACATTCGACCCGAGCGATTCAGAAATCTCACAAAAAACATTCGAGGTTACTCCATTAATGGTATCTACTTCGGTCAATATCAGTGACTTAGAAACTTCATTCGTATCAGACCAGTTGGCAAAAGGTTCAAATAACTTTAACGATTCATTCGCATTTATGAATTTCTTCTACGAAACTTTAAGTGCAGAGCATCAAGAAGAAATGGAATACTTAACATTCCAAGGAGATACGGATGGAACGTTTGGAACACCTTCAGCGTATTTAGAAACTGTGGATGGATTGGAAAAATTGCTAGAGGCTGATGCTGATGTACTTACACCAGGAGCTACAGCTGTTGCAATTACAAGTTCAAACATTATAGCAGTGTTGAAAGAAGCTAGAAACACTTTACCAAAAGCGGTTAAAATTAAAGGTGACTTTGTTTATATGTTATCTACAAATGCTTTTGAAGCGTATATGGATGCGATTAACGAAAATATGGCATCAGGTCAATATTTCTCAGAATCGTTAGTTCCTAATTTCCAAGGTGTTGAGGTTTACCACGCAAAAGGTACATCATCAAACGTAGTAATCGCTGGAAACTGGAGTAACTTCGTAAACGTTCAAGATGTAATTTCGGACGAGGTTGGTTACCAAGTAGTTGACTTTTACAAAACGAAATTGGATAGAACGATTGGGGTTAGAACAGACTTCAAATTCACACCAGGTTATTTGAAAGGTGATGAAGTTTATTTCTACAAACCATAATTTGTTTAGAAATTAGAGATTAAAAATTAAAAAAGATGTTAAGATTCGGGTAGTCTAAAAAGCTACTCGAACGCTTAACTTAAAAAAAATAAAATTAAAAAAATGGCTTATTGTAATACGATTACAGGAATTGCTGCGGGTTGTACAGATAACAATTTAGGGGCAATTAAAAAGGCTTGGATTGCAGATTTCGAAGATGTTGCATCTTATACAGTAGATGCTGGATTGGTAGAAGCAATATCGATGACCCATTCGGGGTTGTTCCACGCATTCGAGTTTAAACAAAATACAAGTATGTACACTGAAAATGCGGTAGTTGACTTAACAGCAGATGTAAATTTATGGGAATCTAATATAAATTTAGGTTTAAGAAGAATTGAGGTATCTAAAAGAAATTCAATTTCGATTTTGGCGGAAGGAAGACGAAGAGTAATTATAGTCACACAAGATAATAATGATGATTATAGAATTTGGGGTCTTGACGATGGGATGCGAATGTCCACAATGGAATCAGGAACGAATACCGAAAGAGGTGCTGGTACATTCTATAATCTTAACTTCATTGGGCACGACCGTTGGATGGCTTATGATTTCGACAATACTTTGTTAGCAGCTATAACAGCTTAATATTTAACTAGTTATATCTAAAATGAAAAGGGAATATGTTTTAAATGTATTCCTTTTTTTATTTTAATAGTACAAAAAGTGGACAATATACATTTATAATAAATAAAAAGTACTATGTTAATAATAACAAAAAATACAACTAATTACTTAACTCTCACATTATCAGAGAGAACCGAGATTGAAAATGGGTATTTTTTATTCGTTTTAAAGTCCAAGTTTGAAAAAGGTGAGACAAGAGTATTTAATAGTATAAATACAAGTACACATAAAAAAAGATATGATAGATTCAGTGTGGTAGAGACTACATCTCCAGACAACACAGATGGGGAAGTGAATCTATTTAAAGGTGAATGGGATTATTTCGTATATGAAAGTGAATCACAAACGCTTGATATAGAGGAGACTACGGGTAAAATATTAGAAACAGGATTACTAATAGTAAAATAAAGATATAAAAATATGGGATTATTTAGTTTTAATAAACAAAAGAAAATAGAAGCTGTTGCTACACCAATGCCGGCTGTGGAGATACCAAAAAAGATTGAACAAATTAAGTTCGATTTACTACAAACAATTCGAACTGACCAGCAAAATTTAAGTTTACCCTTCATCGACGATGAACACACAGCAGGAAATAGTTGGGTCGGATTTGGGGAATCAAATCTTTATCCACAGATAATCAATCAATTATATTTAACAAGCCCGATGAACACTGCCTGTATCAACTTTAAAACTTGGTCGATTGTGGGAGCTGGATACGAATTTGAGGGATATTCAAATCTAAAATCGCTAGAGAAAATTAGAATAAAAACATTCGAACGTAAAAATGATTTTGCTAATTCGATTGAAATTCTAACTAAAGATTACATAAAACACGGACGTGCTATTATATTGTTACATTATAATAAAGAAACTAAAAAGTATGACTTTTTTAAAGTAGTAGACCCAAGTGAAATTCGAAATACGAGAGTAACATTATTTAAAGAAGTTAGTAAATATTTTTATAGCCAAAATTGGATATACAGAACTAGTCTACAAGAGATTACGCCTTATAAAATCAATAATGAAAATGAATGGCAGATTTTAGAAATTAAAAATTTGACAGGTGGGACGAGAAGTTATGGACTTCCAGACTACATTTCAGCGGCGAATTGGATAACAGTTGGAGGTGATTTAGGGTTACTACATAAAAGTGCTTTAGAAAATGGAATCGAACCAGGAAAAGTTTTTATATATCCATATATAATGTCCGACGAGGAACAAGAAGCCTGGGTGAAAAATATGGTGAAAAATCAGAAAGGCGTAATTAATAGGAATCGAGCAATGAAAATTGAGGCACAGAGTCAAGAACTTATGCCAAAAATTGAAAATATACAATCTACAGATACGCATCAACTCTTCGAACAAACTAGTAAAGAACAAAAAGAAGAAACTGCAATCGCACATAACATAAACCCAGCATTGATGGGGGTTAGAGTTGCTGGGAGTTTGGGAGCGAACGAGGAAATTGAATTCTCAAGTAGACAATTTAAAGAAGTTTGGTTAAATAGAAATAGAAGAGTAATGGAAAATTTCATTAATGATATTTTAGCTATATTCGAAATTCAATCTAATTTTAAATTTATCGAAACTGAACTAGTGTCTATGGCTAAAAAATTATTAGAATCACAAACCGAAGCGGGATTGGAAAATGAGTTAGAAAATGCAAATATAGTTAACTCGAATCTTTTAAATTTAACTGGAAAGCAGATGCAAAATCTTACTAGAATTATAAGAAAGTACGACAAAGGCGAGATTACAGAGCCAATAGCCATTGATATGCTACAAAGTGCGTTTGGAATTAACGAAGAACAAGCTAAAAAATATTTAGATATTTCTTAATATTTAAAACAATTTAAAATAATTTAAAATAAAATGAGATATTTTGTAACAGAAGAATTTGTAAAAGAGAAAACCCATATCACTCAAAACGTTGATGCACAGTCGATTTCGCCTTTTTTTGAAATGGCTATGATAGCATATGTGCAACCGATTTTGGGATATACATTTTTGAATGATTTATTAGTAAAATATAACGCTGATGATTTAAACAGCGATGAGACAACTTTGGTAGAGTTTATTAGTTATGTTGTAGCTTTTTATGCAGCTTACGATGCTGTACCAAGCCTTACCTTCCCAGTTGGGAATAAAGGTATCAATTCCCAGAGTGGTGATTTTAGCCAAAGTGTTGGTTTAGATATAGTTAATTATATTAGAAGAGATATATATAAATTCGCTAAAATTCGAGAAGATGCTTTAAGAATGTATTTGTACGAAAATGCAGATAAATTTGAGTTATATGAAAGTGTTGATAACCAGTCTATTGTGGAACCAGATAAACAAATAAAAAAGAACCGAGGTGGGATAACATCTATTTAAAATGAAAGAATTTTTTATAAAAGCACTTGGAGCAATTACTATTTACTTAACTCCCATCCACCCTTTGATGTTTTTATTGGGTTGTGTGATTCTAGCCGATACCGTGGCAGGGAGATGGGCGGCTAAACATATAGCCAAAAAGGAAGGAAAGGATGTTAGATTGGCTGTAACTTCAGCCAAGACTCGTAAAGGCTTGGTATCCAAGTTAATAACATATCAATTAGCCGTAGTTTTACTATTTATACTAGATAAATTTATATTAAATGATTTGTTAATGTATTTTATACCCACATTCCCAGTTGCCTTTATGGTAACAAAAATAGTTGGGGTTGTGTTAATTCTAGTCGAACTTGATTCGATTGATGAAAAATACTATCTTGTAAAAGGTAAAAGATTAAAGACTTTATTTACAGATAAAGTAAAAGATATTAAACGTTCAATTTTTAAAATTAAAGACTTTAAAGATAAAATCGAAGAGGAAGAATAATAATTAAAAAAAGGGATACCATTTACGGCATCCCTTTTTACTGACTATAATTTTAATATTTAATAAAGCAATAATGAATGTTAAAATAATAAGAGTCAGATTTTTTATTATAAAAAGAAGATTCTAATTCCATATCCGATTAAGGCTAGTGCTAGTACTAATTTTACAATGTCGATAAATAATTTCATAATTTTTAATTTTTTAGTTTGTTTATAAATAACTTAAGCAAATATAATAATTTAATTTCAATCTACCAAATCTTTTTCAGATTCTTTTTCAATTTTTTTACTTTTTATATATTCCAAAGTGGATAGTATTAATGTAGATATAGCTACAAATATAAAAATCCAAAATGCAATACTTTGATAAGTGCCTGTTAGACTACAACTTAGTACTAATAAAAGTGTAAATAGTATAGTTAAAAGGTCTAATTTAATTTTAATGTTCATAATCGTTTGTTTATTTGTTTGGATTTATAGTTAATTTTAATCTAAAAGTTTATTTAAATTATATTCTCTAATAATTCCTTTTGCTTCCTCAAAATCCACCTCTTCCATAATCCCATCGATTGTATAATTAGTTCCCTTAATGTTTGTACCACCCTCACTTCCACAATATTTTATGTGGCTAAAATATTGTAGCGTATCACCATTTTTTATATAGATATTATGTTTATATTTAAATAAATCCTCAAATAAATTTTTATTTTTTGTGACTAAAGTAGTAATATCATACTCACTTCCCCACGTGGTATATAAATTATCAATATCATTTTTATAATATATTTTCATCATTATTCTTCATATTTTTTTTCTTTTCAAGGGCTGGCATGCCAGCCCCATCTAATAATTTAACTAGTTGCAATTCTCTATGTTCTCTCTTAATATAATAATCAACATATCCTTCAACTATTTTTTGTGTAACTTCTTCTGTAAAAGTTACATAACACTCACCTATTTCACTCTTGTTCATCATCATCTTCTTCTTTTTTATCTAACAATTTAGCTAGTTGCTCTTCCCTTTTTAATTTCTTATAATAATTATCAATATCATTTTTATAAGAATTATCACACGCATAACTACCTATGTTTGTGCTAGTTAAACATCTACTCATTTTAAAACCAATCCGGTCTTATTTTTTTAAGAGTTTCGATTTGCTCCTCACTCAAAAATGCTGGTTGTGTGTAATTAGATTTCTTTATATAATAACCTTTAAGAGCCTTGTCCTTTGAGTATTCTCTATACTCAAAATCATTATCATATTTCTTTTTCTTCATATTTTTAACTTTACAGTTTCGGCAACAAAACCTTTTTTGGGGTGGTGATGCTGCAAATGTATTATCACAATTTTGGTACTCGCATTTTATATGTTCCATAATTAATTATCTAATTTTTCTTCTAATTCTTTTATTTGGCTTTGCGCCTGTAATTTCTGTTTCAAATTTAATATATTCATTTACATCAATTTCGAAAACTAATGTAAAAATACCGTTTTCTATTGTGGCTTCCACGAGTTCATATTTCCCAAATTGGAGCAAAATAGCTATTATATTTAAATTTTCTGTCGCACTTATAAACGTATATGTACCCCTAAAATTTAAATTTAATATACTGTTTATAGTTAGATTGTTGGCATCTAATAATTTTGTAATAGATGTTGTTTTAGTTTGTGTTTCGTTCATATATTTATATATTTATTTTTTTTATATTGTTTCACGTGGAACAATTACTTAAGTCTTATAACAGGTAGGCTACCCAGCCCATCAAATCTTTTATAACCAGGTCGAGTGCATTCCCAGTCGATTACATCTATCATAAATTCATCCTGGAACTTATCAATAAAGAATACATCTAAATTTTTATATTTTTTAAATTTACATAGTAATCTTACTGTATCCTCAAGTCGAGTTCCGTGGTTATATACTCTAAGTCGATATCTACCAAAGTAATCTTCTAGCATCCCTACCTTTTTTAATCTTTTGTTTAAATCGTTTAGGATGTTTTTTTGTGCTATTTCTGTTGTTTTCATATATATTTGTTTTTATTTTTTGTATAATAGTTTGTATTCTAAGATTCGATAATAATCGATTATAGTGTCATTACCAAATAATATTACTCTTTCGTCAAAAATTATATTTATTAAACCACCAAAAAAATACATTATTATTTTAACTGGTAGTAGTATTGTTTTTATTAAAAGAGTTTTCATATATCTTTGTTTTTTTGTATAATTTATATATTAAATTTTTATTCTCCCTTTTGGGTATTTTACTATTTTTTTAGTAATTTTTTTAATTTTTCTTCCCTTTTTAATTTTGGGTCAAGCATTTTCTTCAAGAAGGTAATATTCTTTTTACTACCATCTACATAAATTTCAAATTTTTTATAGACGTTTTTACACGATTCTGAGTATGTATATTCAAAATACAAATCCCCAAAATCATTTATGGTTGTTCCTACAACGCTATTATCACGCATTTCTACATCTAAATCTAGTTCAATAAAGAACCATTTAATAGTTTCTAATTTCTTTTCCTCCTTGGCTCTACGTTGGTTTGCAGTGCGTTGTGGATAAGAGAAATAAGTATTCTCTGTCAATTCACTTGGAATCTCGATTGTTGTTGTGTTTGTTGTTTTCATAATTGTTGTTTTGTTTTTATATTATATATATTAAATTTTTTCTCTCCCCTCTGTAAATATATGTACTTTTTTGGGATTTGTTTAATATATTTTTCATCTTTTCGACGAATGGTCGATTTTACTCGACCAATAATCTTTTTAGTTTATCTTCCCGAATATCAATTTTTAGGTCAGGATAAAGCTCACACAGCACTTCTAAATAGTTATCTATATCCAAGGTATGTTCATCCCCATATTCGTCTTCTATCGTTACCGTAGTAGCATCTAAATTAAAGATAGTGAAGTCAAAATAATCTTTCTCTTTGTGTAGTTCAACTATGTTAGTCAAAAGGTCAATTATTGTAGGCTCTTCTTCATCTTCAAAATTGAATAGTGTAAATCTATTTAATAAATTTACTTGTAATTCGTCAACTAAGTATTCATTCAATTCTAAAATCTTGATGAAATTTAGTGTGTTTTGGTTGTTTGTGTTTGTTTTCATATTGTTTGTGTTTTATTTTTATATTATATATATTAAATTTTTTCTCTCCCTTTTACTGTTTTATCACTTTTTTTCAAAAAAGTTTCAATTATTTTGTTAAAAGATGTTAATTTTTTAACAGTTTATCTAGATTGACTTCTCTTAATAATCCAGGGATGTCCTTAACTTCTAATTTAAATATTTTAATATCATCTTCTGTTAAGTCACCATACTCTTTTTTGCTTAAAATTTGTTGATACATTCTTTCATAATCACCTTGATACATCTTAGCATCTTCGAAATTATCGGTTGTAGACCCACCCCAAGTTAGCCATTCACCTTTTACTTTTACATAATAAACTGTTTTCATATTTGTTTGTTTTATTTTTATATTATATATATTAAATTTTTTCTCTCCCTTTTGATGTTTTATCACTTTTTTTCAAAAAAGTTTCAATTATTTTGTTAAAAAGATGTTAATTTTTTAACAGATGTTTATAATAGTCATAATCTCTTTCTAAGAGACGTTCTAGCAATATACCTCTATCACGTTCATTTTCAACATAATCGTTGTTTAGATGGCTCGGTAAAGCGTCAAAACAGCTGTGGTAACTTGTAATATTAAAGCCACGATTGATGCACTCCTGGTAGATATCTATATAGCGTTTCTGAAGGTATAATAGTTTATTATAAAAAAACTTTACGTGTCCTTTGTTTAGTGTAAAATTATCCGGGATGTCTTTTAAGTTATAACGTCCATTTTTAATACAATTTGGAATACGTTTAATTTCTCGGTGCTCTGCCAATAAGTGTTTATTAGATAACTCCAGTGGTCTAATTGCGCAATTTATTCTAGTCATATTTTTGTGTGTTTTATTTTTATATTATATATATTAAATTTTCTCTCCCCCTTTTGTAAATATACTAATTATTTTTAAAAAAGTTTAATAAATTCGACGAATTAGTTATTTTTATCGACTAAAATGAAAATGGGCTACCAAATTTATTGATAACCCATTTTCGAACAAACATAAACAAAACAAATTTATATATTAAATGTCTACTCTTCCCTTTAATTTTCTTCTAAAAAGGGCTGGCATGCCAGCCCCATTAAATTTATAAATCCCCATAAAACTTTTATAAAAATAATGTAACAATACCACCAAGGAATAATGTAATTATAGCTACTAATATGCTTTGTGCTAGATTTTTACCAAATCTCTCCCAAAAATTATCTTGTTCTTCTTCAATTTTAATCGCTTTTAATCTAAAAAAGTTTACTAGAATCATAATTCCAATCGCTTGTAAAAGATTTACAGGTTGTATTGTAAAAATTGGTACAATAAACCATTCCCATAATTTTGTAAATACAAAGGCATTAACGATTTGTGCAATAATTATTCCTAAAAATATTCCTATAATTTTTTTCATTTCTTTTTGTTTATTTTTTATACTGTATATATTTTATTAAATATATGTAAAATTGCCATTTTTAATCTAATAATTTTTGTAAATTTTGTTCTCGATGTACTTCTATATAAATATCTTTTAATATATCTAAATCTAATGCGTGTGTAAATCTATATTCTAATTCGTGTCGACGTAGAAAAACCATAAAAAGCTTTCTATCATCATCTGTAATAAACAAATTAGTACATTCCATAACATCTATATCATAATATTTTTTATATAGTATTAATTTAATAATATTAATAAGTTCAATTTCTTTTTTATAAGTAACCATAATTATGTTTTTTTGGCAAGCTATGTCTTTAAATTCTAAGCCAAAATTTATTAAGTATTCTTTTATTTTTATTAAATCTTCCATTTTTAATCTAATAATTTTTTAAATTGCTCTTCTCGAATATATTGTTTTAAATTCGTATATACTATATCTAAACTTCCGTCATTTTCGCATTCGATATACAAATAATGGAATGGTATTATATAAACTGTACTATTATAAATACTTGTTTTATATACATATACATATTCACTATCATCATATTTTATATCATTTACAATCTTTTTTATGTGCTCTTCACAATTTTTTTCGAGGTGATACTCATAATCAAAATCCTTATTTTCTACTTCAAAATCAATATTTTTATATATTATATTATGTACATAATACTCAATTTCTGTAGCTTCTTGCCACTCCCGGATAACGTTTTTCTTATAAGCTATTAAATCAATTTTCTCTATTTCTAATTTAATATAATAATCCTTAAGTCCCATTTCACTTTCGTTTAAATATTGTGGAAAAAGCCATTTTAAAAAAGTATTAGTTAACTTATAAAGTATAAAGCAAACCATAAACCATCCCACCATCACGCATATAATTTTTAACATATACATATTAATCTAATAATTTTTTAAACTTCTCTTCTCTTAATTCTCTTAAAACATCTATTTTTAATTTTTCTAGTGAATCAGGGTATGTAACATTTTGGAATGGGTAATCTTCTTTTATATGTGTATTTCTGTTATATAATATAATATAATAATCACTATAAATATAATCAAAATAAAAAATAGTTAATTTATTATATTTTTTATTTCTTAACATAACTTTTATTACTTTATCTAAAATATATCTATTTTGTTTAAAAAGAAGATATTTATCATTTCTCAAATCATCTTTTCTAAAAAAGGTAGATATTTTATTAATTCTTAACTCATTCTCTAAATCAACTAATAATTTATATTCTTCGTGTTTGTTCATATATCTATATATTTTATTATATTTATGTAAAATTTCTGTTTTTAATCTAATAATTTTTTGAATTTAACTTCTCTATAAATCGCTTTTCTTACATCCAAGGGCAAGCCACAAAGGTTAAAACGGTCTTCTAAAATCTCAAAATCGGAATAATTACTACCCTCTTCAGTATGATGTTGACATACAGATAAATAGCGATGTCCCTGGTCTGTACATTTCCACACAGAATGGTTACTATCATCACAAATTTCAAGATATGTACTATCATCCAGTAAACTAATAACTTTTACTATACATAAATTATCGTATTTATTATTTAATAACATTGTATAAATTATATTAATAATTTTAATATCTTTTGTATAATCTATAAAAATTGAATTTTTATTAGAACATTCTTGACTTGGTGATTGAAATTTAATCTTAAGTTTTTTTAATTCTTTTTTAAACTTTTGTATGCTTTCCATAATTTTATATTTTTTCTTTTTTAAATTTTAAATCTTTGTATTTACTAGACACATATTTATATACTTTCTCAACATCATTATTTTTAACAATTAAGCTATCGTGCACGGATAAACAAAAATCTATATTAATATCATTTACAATATTATCTAATAAGTCGTCTATAACGATTTGAGATTCAATGCGTTGTAACTTAGCACCCAGGGCTTTATATCCATTTTTCTTTTTATAATTTATAATAAACTCGCTCATTCTTGGAAATAATTTATTAATGTGTTTTGGCATTTCGTTTATGTTTCCATTAAGCCACGTAACAAATTCTTTTTTAGCTAAGTCTCTGTCCTGGTTAATTTTAGAATATATAGTATAACACGTATAATTATTATCAATTTCAATTTTATCTTTTAAAAAATGAAATAAAAGCGTTGGCTGGCATTCCTTTATATCTATACTTGTGTATCCACCTAATGCCCCCAAATATGTCTTATAAGAGTTAAAATCAGCAACTTGGGTATTAGATGTTATAGTAGTATGTAAACGCCTAGAAAAGCTATCTCTTATAATTTTTGTGTCAAGTCCAATTTCTAATAAAGATTTATATGTAATTTTATACCATTCTTCATTTTTATATAAAAAGTCAGGAATTTCAATATTTTTTTCTATCCCCTTTTCTGTATCAATTAAAAAACGGTATTGCATACAATCACCGGTATGTGTGTTATAATATTTTTTATTATACCATTCCTCTTCATCAAAAATATCTTCCTGTCTAAACCCATTATTTTGTGATTTATATTCTATTATATTATTATCTAACAGTATTTTAATATAATTATAATATCTAAAACTAATTTTTCTTAAATAAGCACTCGGGACTGGGAAAAAAAGGTTTTGTTTATCTTTGTTAAATTTAGTGTTTTTAAATATAAGATAGTTATAAATAATTAAAAGAGAATCTCTAGTATCTTTTCTTTTTATTGTTTTTAGGACTTGTATAAGTCCCTGGGGTATTACTAAATTAATAATCATTTTTTGGCTTTACTTTTATTTTTTGGCTTTTAAAAAAAGAGGAGGAGGGGTAATTAGTCCCTCCTGTAAAGCCAATGAACCTCTTTTGTATAATGTATATATTAAACTTTTCGTGTCCCTTTTGCTCTTTTTCGATATTTTTTTAATTATTTTTAAAAATAATTTTAAGGGATAGAATAATTATAATTTTTATAATTTTTATTTAGAACGCCAACTTCGCTTAAGGCTCGTGGCTACAATTAAAAAACACTATTGTATAAAGTTTTATGGAAGTATATAATTATTATTATACTAAGTCTAAAACCGAAAGTTAATATAAATAGTAGATATGTTATTATATATTATATAACTGTTGTGCACTTTGTGTATGTTGTGCACTTTGTAAAATTATAATTATTCTCTCCCTTTTTTTAATTATATAGTATATCTAAAGTGCACAACATACACAAAGTGCACAACAGTTATATAATATATTAATACTTTAATCTTATTAATCTCATTTCGCTTATAAAAGTTTAGGATTTAGATGTAGTTAATTTAATATTATTATATAACTGTTGTGCCTGTTGCTTATGTTGTGCCTGTTGCAAAATTATTTTTATTCTCTCCCCCATTCTATAATAGCTTACCGCCCGGCTCTGCCAGGGGCGTGGAAGCGCAATTTAAATACATATATAGTTTTCTATATTAATTTTAATGTTTTCAAGGGCGGGCATGCCCGCCCCATCTAATAATTTACATATATATCTCCATATATTGATTTTAACGTACATTTAAGCCACTTTAGTACATATATAGTATAATACCCATAAACGCTACTTAAATGCTTTAAATCAAATAAAAACACTTTAATTATTTTTATATTAATAATATATCGAAAATAGAAAAAAATGAGTTTAAAAGTAAAATATATAGTATATAAAAAATAAGTATTTGAAAATGAAGACAATATATGATTTTAGCGAGCAAGAACGGATTGCATTTATGGAAGTGTATAGTAAATTTAAAGTAAAAGAAAATGAGACTAAACATTTACATATAACTTATAATAATTCTACTTCCAGTTTCGACTGTTTTATACACGTTTACAACCAGGATGGTAACAAAGTTAGCTCTTCCATAATCGAAATTAAGGTTAGAAATACACATTACACAGATTTGTTAATCGAAAATTATAAATATAATAAATTAAGACGATTAGAAAAAATCGAAAAACAAAATTTTGATAAAGTAAATCTATATTATTTAGTGTTTACCACAGCTGGAACTTACCTTTTTAACTTAAATACTGTACCACAAATCGATTGGCAAAACGATAGTATGCCAGCCACAACATTCCAAGCCGATAAAAATATTATAAAAAAAGTTGGATACTTAAACATTCAAGATGCCATCAATTTTAATTATATTTTTGACCCATCCACGGTAGATAATAATAAAGTAAAAAAACAATTTATACAACAAAAAATCGATAGATGTATATTCAATTCTATTCAAAAATTAAAATAAAATAAAATATATGGAAATAAACTTTAATTCCCCACAATTCAATTTTAACAATGATTTTAGCCATCAAAATGGTTATCAGTACTTCCCCCCTATTGAGCCTGAGTTAGACTCTAAAACAATAGATTTAAACGTTTTAGGAACTATTTACACTGTAGATAAAGAATATTATTATAAGTGTGTGGAAGAGAATAAAACCCGGGTTATAATTAAATCTAAAACCGAAATTGAGTTCGTAACTGAAAACGAATTTAATAATATTAAAAGATTTAAAAGAGGTATGGATAAAAATATTTCAAAAAATTTCAATAAAAATTTTAGTAAAAGAAGATGATTTTAAATATAAATGAAATGAAAAGAGATGTATTAATTACATTAAATCGTGAATTTACATCTAAAAATATTTACGAGCCATTGCTGATAGAAACTTTGGAAGACGTAATTTATTGCTTGGTTACAACAAAAGTACGTACAAAAATTGAATTAGAAATTTTAATTTTAGATACTGTAGATACTTTAAAGGAAGTAGTAAATAATAGAAAAACAGTGGAATATATTTATTTAGTTCTAGGCTTATTAGGAACTATTGAACTGATTATTAAGGAGTTAGAAGATAATGATTATTTTGAGGCGTGTCAAAATATGGTTGATTTTTCTAATCTCTTAACACAAAAAATAATGGACGAGGAAAATGTTGATTGAGGAACTTACAAACTTTTTTAAAAATGAAGAGAAATGGATAAAGACTACTATATTAAATGTAGCTAAAACTAGTAAATTTAATATAGTAAAAAACAACCCCAGTGGGGCTTTGGAATTAATTAGTGAATTATGGTTTATATTATCATCTCAAAAAAATTTAGATAAAATGAGGGATGAAAAAGATGTAAAAGGTAAAATAAATAATACTGTAAATTTATTATTAAATAAGAAAAATTCAAATTTTATTAGGAGTTTGAGTGTTGGAAAAAACGATATAGTTAATAAGTACATTAATTATTATAAGACTTTAAATACACTTTCTTTTAAAGAAGAGGAGGATAGTTTAGTCGAAAAGGAATTAAAAAAAAGAGATATGGCACATATAAGATACCAGGAAGAGGCGGATAAAATTGATTCTATAATTTATAGTTTATATTATTTTAAAGAGAAAAATTCAATCTCAAAATTTGCGGAACACCTTGATATTAGTAGATATTGTGCCAGGATGATTATCGACGAAATGAATCATATTCTAAAAAAAATGATTGAAAATGGTACATCTTACTATGTAGAAAAGGAGAATTACTTAAAAGAAAAAAAAGTCTTAGCGACTAAAGAAAAAAAAGTTTTAAAAAATGAAAAAGGTAGTAAAAAATAAATTTGGAATATTTGAAACCATCGAGGATGATTGCAATTGTGGTTGTAAAGATTGTAAAGAACCTATCGTGGAAGAGATAATTATCGACGAAACACCTAGTTTTATCGACGAAGAGGAATAAAAACGTAAATAAGCGTAATATGAAGATAGATAAAGATATAGAAAAGATTTTTGAGGAGGTTATAAAGAAGATGTATAACGAAGCCTGGTCAACTTTTAATACTGTAAAATATTTAAAAGAAAAATATAAATTAGAAAATAGCCGAGCCTACGAAATTATTCGAGAAGCCAAGCTATATTTTGCCAAATTTGTAAATGAAGCCAAATCCGACCCTTTAAACGAATGCTTAAATATATTAGAAATTACAAGAGAAAAGGCACTAGCAGCAAATGATTTAAAGGAAGTCAGGGAATGTACAAAGGAGATTGCCAAGCTCCAACAACTTTACATCGAAAAAATCGATGTAACGAGTAAGGGAGAAAAAATTAATATAATTATAAATAAATCTTAAAAGTGGATATACAAGTAAATTTAAATGAAAAACAATCTTTGGCTTGGGACTATCTATCTGATTTCGAGACCACTGAAGTACTATATGGAGGTGCGGCAGGAGGGGGTAAATCTTGGCTAGGCTGTGCTTGGCTTATTGTTATGTGTGTACAATACCCAAAAACGAGATGGTTGATGGGTCGTTCGGAATTAAAAACATTAAAAGAAACTACATTAGCTACATTTTTTGATGTGGCATCTAAATGGAATTTAACTACTAAAGATTTTGTATACAATGCTAACACTAATATAATTACATTTTCGAATAAGAGTACAATTATATTAAAAGATTTATTTACATATCCAAGCGACCCAAATTTTGATGGACTTGGGTCTTTGGAAATCACTGGGGCATTTTTAGACGAGGTTAATCAAATTTCCGAAAAGGCAAAAAATACTGTAGCATTCCGGATTCGATATAATTTAGATAAATATAATTTAATTCCTAAAATGTTAATGACGTGTAACCCCGCAAAAAATTGGGTCTATTCCGAATTTTATAAGAAGAATAAGGAGAATACATTAGAAGACTATAAGAAATTTATACAGGCGTTAGTTACTGATAACCAGGAGATTAGTAAACATTATGTACAACAATTAATGCGTGGTGATGAGATTAGCAAGAAAAGGTTATTATATGGAATGTGGGAATTTGAGAATGACAATTGCATATTTGAATATAATTATATCTTAGACTCATTTCGAATTGAAGAGTTTAAATTGGAATTAGCTGAGGGTGAGAAGGTTAATAGTAGTGATTATTATATTACAGTCGATGTTGCGAGGAAGGGAAAAGATAAATGTGTGATTTTATTATGGTATAAATATAGCGTTATAGATATAATTACATATAATATTTCTTTGACAAACGAGATTGTGGATGCCGTTAAATTATTAAAACTTAAATATAAAATGATGTCTCGGAATATAATCGTCGATTCCGATGGGGTCGGTGGTGGTGTGGCAGATTATCTACCTGGTTGTATCAACTTTATAAATAATGCCAAGCCACAGCACAATGAAAATTATCAAAATTTAAAAACACAATGTTATTTTAGATTTGCCGAAAAGATTAATAATAATCAACTTGATATATATACAAATGATATTGATATTAAAGAGATGATTATCAAAGAGTTAACTCAGGTAAAGCGGACTAAAATTGACCAGGATGGGAAGATACAATTAGTTAGTAAAGATATAATAAAAAAGGAACTAGGTCACTCTCCAGATTATTCGGACGCTTTGATGATGCGATTTTACCATTCGGAGGCTAAAGGGTATAAGCCCGAAAACGGGCACAGATTTAGAATAACAAAATATTAATATAAAATACATTTAAATATATATGACTACACTTACTAAATTAATTGATACGCTAGATGCCTTTACCACAGCGCATTATCAACTCCAAAGATTTAAATTCGAATTTGCTGGTGAATTACAACCCTTTGCGGAATCGGATATTACTTTTCCTATTTTGTTTGCGGAGATTAAGGACTCGAGCACCAGGGATGGTGTTGATGTATATAAATTAAAGCTTACAGTTTTGGATAGAATACAAAATGATAGGACTAATACACTTACAAATATGAGTGATACTTCCTTGATTCTTAAAGATATAAAGAAATATTTTAATACAGATGATGTTGATAATGATATATTTGTATTAAATAATATTAATTGCTATCCACAAAATAATTATACAACTGCCAAGCTACAAGGATATTATGCCGATTTTGATTTTGAAGTATCATCTTTTAATAAGTGTGATATCCCGATTGGGTCGATGCCGGCTGGTGGTAAAGCCTGTTTGGATGCTACTGTAGTTAATTCCGATACCAGTTTTGAAGATACAGTCGAGAGCGGTAGTACGTTGACTTTAAGCGATATAACTGTATCTACAAAGTTCACAGATTTGACTTTTCCAGCAGCGATTGATATAGATATGAGTGATTATATTTTAGAAGGTGGAGTAGCTACTGTAAATGCGAATGGCGAACTAGTTGATACAGTGGATGTTGGAGATACTTTAAATTTAAATATAATTTACGAAAATACAGACGTAGTGCCTATAACGATAACAGGTAGTAACATTATAGTACCAGATGTTGTTGTACTGCCTAGTAATCTTATTTATATAAGACCCGAGCCGACAGGTGAGGTATATGTCGCAGGTACAGCTACTTACCCAAATGGGTGTGATAGTTGGAGAGTGTTTACTGGTACAGATATATCTACCCAGCCAACGATGGGAATTCCGATGTTGATTAATAAAAGTAAAAGATATAAAATTATACCAGATAACACGTTTAATCATAAGTGGAGATACACGGGAAAGACTGGCGGTTACTGGGACGTGGAGACTAGTCAATATAAAAATGCTTCAGGTGGGGTAGTTGATTATGCTACTGCTTTTCCAGATAATTATCTAATCGACCACAGCACTGGTTTGGGGTGGCAGACAGTGGCTAATAATACAAACGTAACTTGGGCAGTTGCCTTGACTGAAATAGATGCCTTAACTTTTGCTAGTTTTAATGATTGGTTTTTGCCTAATTTAAATGAAATGACGAGTGTGGCGGATTATGGATACCTAGCAACTTTAGGCTCGACCGGGGATGTGAATCCTATTTGGAACGCTGCGATTACAAATGGCACAAAATGGACAGCCACAACTCGTAAAGGATTTAATGAGAGAGCTTGGGTGGTTGGGACGGATGCTGGGGTTTACACTGGATTTGTGAAAATTAATGCGATGCGGTATATGGCTTGTCGTTACCATTTTAATAATTTATAAATATAATTATATGATACAGGAAGCATTGGAAAATCTTAAGAACGTTCTTAATTATAGATTATCTGAAACGATTAAAAACGTTAATAGTAAATATTCCAAGGAGCCGATTGATACCGGGCTTATGTTACAAACCACCAAATTGGTTAGTATAGAAGTAGATACAACTATTATGGATATAAATATAAATATACATTCACAGGAATATTTAAAATTCGTTGAAAATGGTTGGGGTTCGAATCGAAAATATGGGGAGAGAAAAGTTCGAGAAGATGCTCTTAATCACCCTGATGTTAAGTATGCTTTATCAAAATTATATAAAGAAATTATAAATATAAAAATATTTGATACCCTTAAAAATAAAGGCATCCAGCGAGCGACTTATAAAGTATAGATAGTACATATATAAGTATAAAAATATAAATATAAAAATATGGCTATTACCCTAGTTGGCTCACCCACTTTTTCGACAAATCCTTGTTATAATCCTATTGAATATTACTTTAATAGTACAAATAAAGAAGAGAATGGATTTAGATATTTAGTAACAATTTTAGACGAGGATGATAATATATTAATTCCTGAGAAGAAATTGATACCAGGATTTGGAAATGGGTATGGTGTATTAAAAACGAATAGAGAATTATCCGATTTTTTGACTTATGATTTTGATTTAGATAATTTAAATACAAACGAATACGATGCTAGTAACTCTTATCTTAAATATAAAATTGATGTTGGTGAGGAATATTTCGTGACTTGGGAATTCGAAGAATATGGGTTTGAGTCAGGGGCAACTGGAACAACTTGGGATAATTATAATTCACCACTTTTTAACCCCGTTGGTGGAAATAAAACTTTTTTATATAATACAAATGTGCTAGATGTACCCCCATTCGAAAATGGTGATACTATATATGTTAATCTAAACCCTGGTACACAGTCGAAACCCGAGATTGGTGGCTTCCATAAAGTCTTGGATGTGTTCAACTACGCAGGTTTAAGTGATGTTTATTGGGGTGTGATTCTAGATAGAAAATGGGTAGGAAGTGGAATCTCGACAGGTGGAAATATTAAATATGCGGATAATCGAAAATCACGATTTGAATCTTTGTTAACAGTTGATAATCAAAACGTTATAAATACAGTATTACCTGTAAAGGATTGGGTTAATTATAATGTAAATGATTATAAATTATTATATGATTCCGTGGATTGTAAATTTTTAAGTAATATCTACACTGGTTATAAAGTTAGATTAGATAATTATATGTTTATACAATATCTTACAGATACTCAATTCCCTGAGGGTTCAGCCACTTATATTCAGTTCGAGAACAATTTAGGCGATATAACTAAAATAGAATTAGATGGAGAAAATGCCGCAATAATTCGAGCGATTGATGTATCACCTTCAAGAACTTTTTGGGGTGATGTTATAAGTGGTTCATCTTCAATCGTTTATGATAGTGTTGATTCGTATTCTTTTCAACTTTTGAATGTTGATGAAAATCCTATCTCGGAAAAGATTGAATTAGTAATTGATAGAGAGTGTCCGTCAATCGACTCATTATCATTAGTTTATATGGATAAATATGGTTCATTTTTAACTTGGAATTTTAAAGGTAGATGTTTCGAGAACCACACAATTGAAAGAGTTACTTCGGAAAAATTCCTTGGCGGATTTGATGCTACATTGGCTAGATATAATTATAGTTTATTGGATGGTGGTGATGTTATACATAACAGCTCTTATATAAGAAGTTTTATATTAAACACAGATTTCTTAACTGGAGTCGAAGCGGAATTTTTTGAGAATGTTGTACACAGTCCAGTCACTTTTTTAATGTTAGAAAGTGAGTTACAAAGATGTATAATAACAGATAATACATTTAGTAAGAAAAAAGATGGGTGGTTTGAAGCTAAACGATATACATTAAATGTACAATTATCAAATCGTGAAAATATAAATATATAAGGATATGACAGAAATAATATTAGAAGGGTACGGAAGTATAAAAATTGCTGATGAGACCTACTTTGCTTTAAATTTTAACGTGGAAGATATAACCACGGCAGGGAAATCACAGGCTAATTATAGTAAAGATATTGAAATTAAAGGAGATAACGATATAAATAAAATATTGAAATTTTGTTATGATATAAATAATGATAATACTTTTAATATAACTAAACGTGTAAAATGTGATGTGATTCAGAATGGGTCTATCGTGTTCTCGAATGGACTATTTCAGTTGTTATCGATTGAAACTAAGACTCTTAACGCTGATGCTCAAATGGAGATTAGATATACTGCTCGTGTAAAATCTAATAAGATGTCATTATTTAGCGACGTGAAAAATGGTTTGTTGAGTGATTTAAATCTACATAATCCCAGTGATTATCAACAACTTACAAAGGCTAATGTATTATCATCTTTTACTCGAACGGCTGAAGATAGATGGAAATATATACCTCATAATCATACTGGTTGGGATTGGCATTTAAAGTATTTTAAGCCAGGGATTTACGCTAAAACATTTTTTGATGCGATACACGAATCAAATGGATGGACGTATGAATTTGAGGAATTGAGTGATGTGAGATTTGATAAATTAATTATACCATCTTCTTCTACATATGTTCCAAGTCAGACTTTGTTAGATGATGTAAAAGTAATTGCAACTGCTTCAAGTACACAGGATTACTGGTTTAATGGAAAGGAAGATTTTTTCTACACGGATGGTGGTGTGAATACGGAATTTAGTAAAGTTAGTATCGATGGTATTCCAAAATATTTAGTAGCGAATGTTGAAGAGACAGACCCAACAATAGTTGGGTATGATAATTATAATATTTATAACCCGGCATTTGTCTATGGTGATATAACTACACCACGAATCACTTCGGCTTTTAAAAGTAATGTGAGTTTTACATATAAGATTAGTTATAATTTAATATTAAGAAATCCTGGCGGTAACTGCCGATTGGTGTGTGACCCGGTTGTGCCTGACGGTGATAATAAATTAGTATTAAGTTATAGAATATTTAGTATTAAACCAGGTGTATTAAGTTTAAATTATTCTAATTTTGGGATACAACATAAGATAGAACAAGATGTAGTATTTAGTCCATTCAACAACACTCTTCAAAGTGGGGAAGCATATTTTACAACCACAAAAATGATGGAAGTGGATGAGATTATATCAAATATCGGCTTCCAAGAAGTTTGGACGAAGGAAGGTGCTGGTAGTGAATCAATGGCATTCAAACGTTTTAGTGATAATACATATGTTCGTGTCGATAGAAGATTGGAAGTAACTGCCTGTGAATTAGTTATACAGCCACAGCTTGAATACAATATTGGAACACCGATTTATTTGAATGATTATATTCCTGCTAATATCAAACAAGCAGATTTTTTAAGAAGTATTATAGATATATACAGATTAGTTGCCGAGGAACATCCGAACATTCAAAACCGTGTTGTATATAAAACTAGAGATAAATTTTATGATGAGGGGCAAGAAAAAGACTGGACTAAAAAGGTTAATAATAAACTAAGTAAAACTAAGGAATGGTTAGTTAATTTACAAAGTGCCAAGCGTTTATTTACATATAAAAGTGGAGATGATAGTTATAATAAAACTTATTTGACCCAGACAGGAGAGAATTATGGTCAATATTTGTATGATTTTGGAAATATGAATGCCACTGGAGAGGATAAATTAGAGTTAATATTTACATCTACTCCGACCCTTTTTAAGCAAGACCAAAATATATTTATAAGTGCAATTCCAGTGGATGGTACAGATAATAACATTAGATTGTTGTATGATGGTGGTTTAAAGACAGATGCGTATTGGTATATTCAAAATGATGATGGTACATTCGATTCCGAAGTTGATATAAATTATCCAGTATTTTCTCACTTTGATAATCCTGTTTCACCAAGTTTTGATGTGAATTTTGGTGTGTGTACGTACTATTATTATAATAATTTTACATCTACAACTAATAATAATTTGTTTAATTTGTTTCACAGACGCTACATCGGACAGCAGACAAATGGTAAAATGCTTACTTTATTTTTAGATTTAAATGAAGCTGATATAGCTAATATAAATTTAAGTGATAAAATTTGGATAAAAGATTGTTGGTATAATATATCAAAGATAATTGATTATAATGCTAATTCCAAGCAACCTACTAAGGTCGAGTTGATTACAATCGATGATAATACTAATTTAAATTTTAGTTATAAAAAGGAGACGCAAGTTTTATCAAGCACAGGTGTATTAATAGCTAAACCACCTCGAGATAGCCAGGATGGAATTTATAGTGATAATGCGGTGTCGGCAGATTCATCAACATTTACTAGACCAGGCTCCAGCGGGAATGTTTTGGGTGCGGGTTCGAGTGGGATTGTTTTAGGTAATAATAATAACCATTCGATGTCCTCAATCGTTTTAGGGAATGGAAATAGTTCAGGGGATGATTATAAATTGATTGTTGGTAATAATATAAAATCTAGTTCGGACTTCGATGCTTTTATTGGACAAACTAAAATAGGTAAAAACTTGAATATCAACGAGACAACCTACGGTGAATCTAGCATTGATTATAAAAGTGGATATGTGATTGATGATTATGTGATTGATGATTTTTATGATTCTTATACATCTAGTATTCAATTTCAATATCAAGTCGTGCCTCCAGTTCCGGGCACTGGAACAGCTACACAAAGTAATACTAAAATAACATTCAACTCGAAGAAGGTGTATATGACTGATGTTGAGGAGATTATAGGTGCGGAGGTTTATTATCCAGCGACCTACGATTTTTTGAATGCTTTGCAGTTGAGTGGGGGGTTAGATGAGGGAAAGACTTATTATATAACAGACAGGGATATGTGGGTACAGGCTATCAATGCCGAGGAATTTGCAATTTTTGCTAATCGACGAATGAGGTGTCCTTTACAGGAATTATACACGAGTGGTACATTTAGTTTGGATGGAGTTGATTATATGCGGAACGGAGTCTACGGACAATTATATCCACAAGGCACTGTACCAGCTTCGACTCCAAGTTTGACCCAAATAGCTGTGTGGGGAGGAAAAGTATGGGAGAGAAACACAGACCCAGATGCTGGTGCGTCTAGCCAATATGAAATATTTAGTGATGAGGGATGGGACTTAGTACCCTCAGATTCAGACCTTTACACAAATTTGTATTTTACTTGCGAATATGATTTAGAAAATGATAACGTAGTTAGACAATCAGATTTAAAAGGTAATTATATTACTAATCAAGAAACCACACAAATTAATATTGATGCTACGGATTGGAACTGCCCTGGTGTTTTTGATAATGAAAATCAAGGTGTGTTTAATAATTTCAATTCAGCTTCGAATACATACGCTATCGTGGAAAGAAATAGAAATTACGGATTAGTATATTTTAACGATGTAGAAGATACAATTACAAACAACACAAATTTGGGAGCTATTTATAATAATCGATGTGGGAATATTGTAAATAATATAAACGCAGGTTCTATTTATAATAATATTATAACATCAAATATTACAGGAAATTCGAATGGTGGGGTTATCTCCGATAATCAAATCGTTGGTGCGATACAAATAAACTCGAACGCTACTGTTATAAGTAATAATACGTGCGATGGTTCTATATTTAAAAATTCGAATGCAGGTTCTATTCAATTTAATTCGAATTCGGGGTTGATATCAAATAATTCAAATTCCGCATTTATCGATTCAAACTCGAACGCAGGTGGTATATATTCAAACTCGAATGGTGGTGAGATTGCGGAAAATTCAAATTTGGGTGATATATATTTAAATTCAAATGGTGGAACGATTTACGATAATAGTACACAAGATGGTATATATTTAAATTCAAATTTGGGGGCGATTAACCAAAATTCGTGTGATGGGGTGATTACTGGTAATAAAAATAGTGGTAATATATCGGACAATTCGAACGCAGGGGCGATAACGTATAATATAAATATAGGTTCAATCCTTTATAATTCAAATACTTACATTTCGAATAATATGAATGATGGGAACATTACAAACAATAGTAATAGCGCAGAGGTTGCATATAATCAAAATTTGGGAAATATAGAGTATAATTCAAACAACGGGTTTATAAGTTCAAATCAAAACATTGGAAACATTGATTATAATACTAGCGCAAGCGGAACTATGAATATTTTTGATAATGTAAATAATGGTGATGTAACTTATAATAGAAATACGGCTAGTATAAATATAGCAAAAAATATAAATAACGGATTTGTTGGAAACCCTGGTGGACCAGCGGTGAGTCGAGCATCAACTATAAGCGATACAATAGTGAACAAATAATAATATACATATAGTACATATATATAAAAGATTGATATAAAAATATGGCATTAATATTAAGAAATATAAAAGGTAGTGCGTTGAACTACAATGAGTTAGACAACAACTTTACATATCTAGAAACGTTAGCAGAGGATGCTATATCGTCATCACCATTATCGGATATTTTAAGTAATGGAAATGAGAGTGATGGTAATGACTTGATAATCAGCGTGGGAGATACATTAACTATTTCAGGAACTATATCAGTACCATCAAATCAAATTGATGGATATAGTAGAGATTTAAGTCAAATCCTAGAAATTGGTACAAAGACGCTTGGTAAAAATATTGAAATTAGTAATGCCGATACATTTATTCAAGGTGGGAAAGAGCAATTGAAATATAGACCTTATACATCTTCAACCACGGTAGATTCAAACTTTTTATGTCACCATTTAAATGCCGCTTCGAACAACGTTATATTAACTAATTTTACATCACCCGTCGATGGTCAATTGATAGAATTTTTAAGAATTGATGGCTCGGGATTTACAGCCCGGGTGGATGCCGTTACAAATAATTTCGTGGTTGGTGGTACTACATTAACAACAGTACCATTACTTTTTGGAACTCATTATAGATTTCAATTTAGTTCGACAACAGGTTTGTGGTTTAATGTAGTATAATAATATAAAAATATTGATATAAGAAAATGGAAGAAGAATTTGTAGTACGGTTAAATGTCGAAGCACCCACCTTGGAATCGCTTATTGCGCAAGTAGATACATTACGTGCTACAATTCAAACTGTGGATGATGCTACTGCCTTTGATAGTTTAAATAAAGAATTAGAATCTACTAAAAAGATTTTAGATGGAATTGATGATAAGGCAAGACAGGCTGGAAATGGTTTAGAAGAAACAGCAGATGGAATAACCAGTGTTGGAGTAGAAGCTAAAAATACTAAACAACGTCTAGCCGAAATGGAAGATGCCTTAGCTGATATGGCAGACAAAGGTAGTAAAGAATATCAAGATTTAGCTAGGGAAGCGGGAGAATTAAAGAGACAAGTCGATGACTCCGTAGCCGCTATTGATGCTTATGCTTCCCACGCACCTCGCCTTCAAGTTGCTACTCAAGCATTTAACGCAATCGGTGGAGCCGCACAAACAGCATTGGGTGTAACAGCATTGTTTGGTGAAGAGAATGAGGAACTTACAAAGTCGATACAACAAATGGTTGCGGTACAAAGTGTATTAAATGGAGTTAATAGTTTTGCTGAGGAACTTAGTTCAAGGTCTATTTTAGGAATGAAGCTTAGAACTTTTTGGGCTAATACATTTACAGCCGCTAAACGTACAGAAGCAATTGCGACTGGGCAAGCAACTGTGGCACAAAAAGTGGCAAATGTTGTAATGGCTGCGAATCCTATTATGTTAATCGTATTAGGAATTGGTGCTTTAATTGCAGCCTTAATTGCATTTCGAAAGCCTATAATGGATTTTATATCAAACTGGGAAAATGTTAAAATGGTGTTATTAGCATTGTTAGGTCCAATTGGCTGGATAATTTTGGCTTATCAAAAACTATTTGGGGAGGAAGCTAAACAAGAAGATGCTAGGGCAAAAGCGGCTGAAGCACAAAGAAAACGAGAAGCGGAAAATACTAAGGCACACGGTGCACGATTAAAACAAATCGAAGAGGAATCTAAAGCGTTTAGAAAGGCAGAAGACAAAAAACAAGAATCTTTGAAATTAGAAATCGAAACTTTAGAAGCTAAAGGCTTATCGAGCACGGAAGCAACTAGACAACTGTTACAAAGTCAGCTGGAGGAAACTAAATCTATTCAAGCCGAAAATAACCGGAAGTTTGATTCTTGGGTAACTTATTTTAAAAATCTAGCTATTTTGCGTGGGCAGGATGAGGCTACATTTAAAGAAAGTATGCGTACTCAAGGTGTTGATTTTGATAAATTATTAGCTGATAATCAAGTGCTTAGAGATAAAAATGCTGCCGCTATTCAGCGAAGTGAAAATGAACTTACTAAATTTAATCGTGGTGTTAATAAGGAAGCGGCGGATGATGCTAAAACATATGCCACAAATCGTTTAAATGCTTCACGTAAAATCGAGGATAACAAACTTGATATGCTAGAAGATGGTTTAGCTAAAGAACTAGAAATCAATCGAGTAAAATATGAAAGACTTATTGAAGATACATACAAAGACGAGAATTTATTAGCAAGCGAAAAACTAGCACTTAAAGTACAATACCAAGCACAAGCGAAGGAAGTTGAAGATATATTAAACCAAGAGGAAGTTAATAGAAAATTAAAATATGAAGCTGATTTTAATGCTCAATTATCTCAATTAAAATTTGATAATAAAGCAGAAAATTACGCTAAAGAGTTTGAACAAAATCAAATCGAATTTGAGAAGAATAGACAACAGATATTAGCTAATGTAAATCTAACTGAGCAACAAAAGAATGCTTTAATCGCTGAATATCAAGTCGCTAAGGACTCAAAAGATGCTGAAGTAAAGGATAAAATAATGACAGATGCTATTGAGTTAGCTGATATAGAAATTGAAAAAATAAATGAAGTAGCTAATAAGAAAATAGAATCCGATAATTTATCGATTGAACAATTAGCTAGTTTAAATGCTGTTCGTATATCTCAAATCGAGAGCAAGTACGATGAAGAGATACGATTGGCAGGAGAGAATGCTGATTTAATTGAAGAAATTGAGGGTAAAAAGAGTGACGCCATTATAGCTATTAAAAAGGAAGAATCCGAAATGACTGATGCTATTCGTAAAAAAACTACTGATGCTCAATTAGATACAGCTAGTATGGTATTAAAAGCAGTAATGGATAATACAAAAGAAGGTAGTAGAATAGCCAAGGCGGCAGCTGTAGCACAAGCAACAATCGATACTTATCGAGCGGCACAAGGTGCTTATGCTAGTATGGTTAATATACCACTGGTCGGGCCAGCGTTGGGAGCAATTGCTGCCGCTGCCGCTGTGGCAAGTGGTGTAGCAAATGTTAGGTCAATTTTAGCAGTTAAAACACCAGGAGGTGGTGGTGGAGCGGGTGGTTCTACTCCAAGTTTATCTACTCCAAGTGTGACTAGTCAACCTCAAAAAACCCCGGATGTGAATATGTATGGGTCTGGTAATGAGGGAAGTAGCGGTGATAATACTATGTTTACATCTAAAAATAGACAAGAAAATACTATTAGAGCGGTTGTATCTTGGAATGATATTGATGGAATTATTGGGAAGAATAATAAGCTTGCGGACGAATTTAGTTTATAATACATATAATATATAAAAATAAAGATATAACAATGATTAAAGTAGAAAGTGATAATTTAGTGTTTGGCGTACGACACAAATTGGAAGAAATTAATATTAATACATTCCAGGAAGTGGTTAATGTGTTAGCAAAAAGTGAAAATTCGGACTACTTTTTTGAAGTGTGGTTAGATGTAATCGAGGCATTAAGTTTAACAAAAGGTGTTAAAGAACTTTTGACCGAGGATGCCTTTTATGATATCATAGCAAAAATTAATCTTAAAGATGTTCCTGAAAATGTGATTAATACATTCGAATATGATAATATTGTATATACATCTAAAGCTAAAGATAATAAGATTAATATCTCAGCATTCGAATTTTCTAAATTAGAACGTATAGCTAAAGAGAATCCTGAATTTTGGATACACAAAGCATTAGCACTTTTATTTTCTTGTCAAGAAACAGAGTACAATACAATAGAATATAAAGAAAGAATTTTTGGAGAAAATATGACAATCGATATAGCTCTTCCATACCT
>Ga0172380_10002216_pt1 | contig 30896 bp, 30 predicted proteins | sample Leawe162metaG_FD_119747 | JGI IMG/M metagenome (GOLD analysis project Ga0172380, IMG submission 119747) | Leachate microbial communities from a municipal landfill in Southern Ontario, Canada - Leachate well 162 metaG | ecosystem: Engineered > Solid waste > Landfill > Unclassified | place... | reverse complement strand
GGATATCTTTAACATTTATGAAGGTTATCGGCGTTGTAGCTATCATCCTTGGACTTTTCAACTTGAAGGACGTTTTCTTTTACGGGAAAGGCTTCGTAATGGAGGTTCCATTCAGCTGGAGACCTAAGATGAAAGCGTTGATTAAGGGCGTCACGAGCCCTATGGGAGCCTTCGCGGTCGGACTTTTGATAAGTTTGTTTTTGCTACCATGTACCAGTGGTCCTTACATAGTCGTAATCAGTATGCTCGGGCAGGAGGGGCTGTTCTGGGAGGCGGTGCGACTTTTGGTTTTGTACAATTTGATTTTCATTTCGCCGATGCTGTTTATCACTTTTGCCGTTTACAAGGGCTTTTCTGTCGAGCGAGCCGAGGAATTGCGCCAGAAGAGATTGAAGGTTTTGCATTTGATCGCTGGCGTGATTTTGGTCGTGATGGGCGTCGTAATTTTGATGGGATACGTGTAGGAGGGTGATGCGGGGCGCGGGGCGCGGGGCGCGGGACGCTGGGCGCGGGACGCGGGGCGCGGGGCGCTTGATTTGCGAGGACTGGTGCGATATAGTGATTATGTAATTTATATAATTTACATAATCTTGCAGTCATGATTACTACTCTAAAAATTTTTGGAACTGGACAGGTTACCTTGCCGAAAATCTGGAGGGAAAAATTCAAAACAGACCACTTTGTCGCACAGGAGACTTCCGAAGGGCTTTTGATAAAACCGTTGGTTGAGGATGGATTCTTTTATGAACTTGAAGATGGCGAATTTGGGTTGAATTTCCCATTGGGTCTAGATGCAAAAACGGTATTGAATAACCTAAAAAAGGCGAACGAAAAAATTACTATCAAAAGCAATGGAAAAATATAAGAAATTTTTACTGCGACTTTCCCCTGCCATGCGTAAACGAGTGATTGGCGCTATTTCCAAGATTGCTGATAGTTGCTTGACTGGATTGGATTTAAAAAAACTTCACAACGAAATACCTGTTTATAGATGCAGAGTTGGGAAAATAAGAATTATTTTCGAGAAAACTGAACGCGGGAACAGGATCTTGAGCGTGAAATTCAGAGGAAGTGCTTATAATGGAATGTAGTGATTGGAATGTAGTGGTAGCCCCAAGGAGAATTGAACTCCTGTTCTCGCCTTGAGAAGGCGATGTCCTAGGCCACTAGACGATGGGGCCATGCTTTTGCTTTGCGACGTTGCTTTCGCTTTGCGATTTTGCGGGGTGGAGTATAAGTGAAGTTTAAATGCAAGTAAAGGGGTGAGTTTAACCTGCCACTTGGTTAACCCGGGATTAAGTAGGGCCATTAGTTGAACCCGGGGCTAACTATTTAAACTAATTTTAAGAAAAATTTAAGGAAAATTTAAGATTTATTTAAGAATCGTATGATTTAATGGATGCATGCCTCGCAGAAAAAAACTCACATCTGGGCTTTGGTATCACGTCTACAACAGGGGTTTTCGCAAAATGTTGATTTTTAGAAGTCCAAGAGACTGCGAAAGGTTTGAGAGAAAGATTGGATACTATTCCGAGAAATGCCACGTTTTTGTGAAGGCGTACTCTATAATGGGCAATCATTTCCACCTGATGGTAAAGGAGCTCCACGGCGGATCAATAACTCTTTTCATGCAGAGGCTAGGGCAATCTTTTGCGGTTTATTTTAATATCAAATATCATAAAAAGGGGCCGGTTTTTGACAGTCGCTTTAATGCGAAAGCTGTTGATGATTTTGAATATTATAAAGAAGTTAAGAAGTATATTTTAAAGAATCCGATAAAAATAAAGAGTGGCGACAATTATTCTAAAATAAAATAAATTCTCTGCTGGAATGGTGGACCTGCCACTTGGTTGATCTTGATTGACCTGCCGTTTGATTAACCTGCCACTTGGTTAACCCGGGATTAAGTAGGGCCATTAGTTGAACCCGGGGCTAACTATACGCGTGTGTGACTGTGCGGTTAACCTGCCACTCGGTTAACCTGCCACTCGGTTGATCTTGATTGACCTGCCGTTTGATTGATCTGCCACTTGGTTAACCCGGGATTAAGTAGGGCCATTAGTTGAACCCGGGGCTAACTATACGTACGAAGGTAACTGGGGCAACCCGGAGTAACTTAACTTGACTTATACTTACCTTACGGTCCTCAATCACACACCCTTGCACTCCCTCAACATGAGTGCTAAAATCTTCCCTGTTGCGATCTCGTCAGTCCAAAACTATCAGTCCAAAACGCAAAAAGAAAATGCAAAAAGATTTATACGAAATATTGGGAGTTCCGAAAAGTGCCACCGATAAGGAAATCAAGGCGGCATACCGCAAACTTGCGCTGAAATATCATCCTGACAAAAACAAGGGAGATAAGGATGCCGAGAAAAAGTTTGGGGAAATAAACGTTGCGTACGAGGTTTTGTCGGACCAAAAAAAGCGAAAGCAGTATGATCAGTTTGGCGCTATGCCGGGCGCTTCCGGGCCCGGAGGAGGATTTGCGGGGGGCGCGCAGGGAGGATTTCCGTTTGAAGATTTGGGAGGATTTGCGGATATATTCGAATCGTTTTTTGGTGGAAACGTGCGAGGTGGCGGTGGCGGACGTAGTCGCAAAAGTGACGGAGCGACTCCCGGAGCTGATATTGAAGCTGTCGTTGGTTTAAGTTTTGAAGAAGCCGCTTTCGGCGTCACGAAGGAACTGGAAATCACAAAACCCGATAAATGCGATCAATGCGGAGCAACCGGAGCCGAGCCTGGAACGCCTATAGTGAACTGCAAGGCGTGTGGAGGAGCCGGTGAAATAAGAACAGTTAAAAATACAATACTTGGGCAGATGGTGACTTCGAGAATGTGCAGTGAGTGCAATGGCACGGGCAAAGTGCCTGAAAAAAAATGTGGGAAATGCCACGGTGCAACGCGAATTCGAAGCACAGAGCGCGTTAAGGTGAAAATCCCGTCTGGCGTTGATAATGGGACCGTCATAAGACTAAGCGGAAAAGGTGAGGCTGGGGTAAAGGGCGGAGGTTATGGTGATTTATTTGTACACATCCAAATAAAAGCCAGTGAAACGTTCAGAAGAGATGGTGTTAATGTTTATAGCGATTTCAATATAAGCGTTTCGCAGGCCACACTCGGCGCGCGGGTTATGGTTCCCACTTTGCATGGAAATGTAGAGCTGAAAATTCCGGACGGAACTCAGCCGGAAACCATCTTTAAGCTTAGCGGAAAAGGAATTCATCGTGATGCCGGCGCGAGCAGAGATGGCGCTAGTAAGGGCGATCATTTTGTGAGAGTACATGTTGTTGTGCCGAAAAAGCTTTCGAGAAGAGAAAAGGAGTTGTACGAGGAGTTGGGTAAAAGCTGAGTCCGGTGAGTCCGGGCAATTTATTTGATTTATTTGCAAAAACCATGAGTGCGTATTAAGATTAGGTTTGGCGTACCTTATTCCTATTCGTTAGACTATGAATTTACAATTAAGTTGGGATCTGTTCATTGTTGTGTTCTTCGTAGTTATAGTGGCGTATAGCCTGATTATTGGGCGTGACAATACTATAAAAGTGATTTTGGGGACCTATGTTGCGCTTGTGTGCGCGGATGCTATTGGCGGGCTGTTTGCGAATTATTTTGGAGGGACAATGATGTTTTTGCAGTTCGCAAAGGAGGCCAACATGCAGAGCGTTAGTGAGGCAGTGATTTTTTCCAAAGTTATTATCTTTTTATTGATGGTGATTTTGTTTGCGGTGAGAGGCGCTTTTATGGTCGGAACTTCGCGTGGAGTTGGAGGGGTTGTTGGTGTGGTTTTGCATTTGTTCTATGCGGTTTGTAGCGCCGGATTGATCGTGAGTTCCGTTTTGGTGCTTATTTCAGGCGTTTCTTTGCTTGGCGGAGGTGGCGTTGTGAGTGAAGCTTTGGCTAATTTGACCAAAGAATCATATCTGGCTTTGAACCTTGTCTACTATTCAAATTTCTTCTTTGCCGTTCCAGCGGCCGCGTTTTTGTTGAATAGCTTTCAAGAAGACGGAGATTAAAGCTTCGGTTTGCTGGTGTTTGGGCGTTTGCGGTCGAATACGAAAAAAAGCTTGCGGTTTTTAGGTTAGACACTTAGAATACAGGTCGACTTTTTGGGGTCAGTAGCTCAGTCGGTAGAGCAACAGCCTTTTAAGCTGATGGTCCCGGGTTCGAGTCCCGGCTGACCCACCAAAATTAAACGAGAATCATTTTTGCCATGCCCAAAAACGCGAGAAAGCCGAAAACGTCTGTTGCGGTAGTTATGAAGATTGTTGCGGAAGAAGCTGGATCCTTTCCCAGTTTTTGCATTACAAGAGGTATAAGGGTGCCAAAAAAGCCCGCTACCAGAAGATTAATAATCATTGATAATCCGAGGACCAAGCCCAAAAGGTAACTTTGATCCCATAAAAACGCTATAATGCCGGCAACTAGCCCTGTTATAGCCCCGTTGATAACGCCGGCTAACATTTCATTGAATATTATTTTTTTCGCGTTGTCTTTTTTTACTTCGTTCAACGCTAATCCTCTGACAGTTACAGCGAGAGTTTGAGTTGCCGCGTTACCACCCATTCCCGCAACTATTGGCAAATATGCGGCCAATAAAACCATTTTGCTTATTGTGTCTTCAAACATCCCAACAATAGAAGCCGCTAAAAATGCTGTAAAAAGATTTATTATAAGCCATTTGTATCTGTAGTAAACTTTCGTAACAGCCGGATCGTCCACATCTTCCTCTCTATGGATACCGGCAAATTTACGCAAAGATTTCGCGGACTGTTTCTCTATGAGTTTCGATATGTCGCTGTTGTAGATTATCCCCAAAATACTTCCATTGTCGTCCACTACCACGGTTTTGCCACGTGGATGCTTTTTGAAAGTGCCGATCACTTCGTTTTCATCAACGTTGTATCTTATGCAAGGAATTTTTTTTGTAAATTTGGTCGCCTTCGCGTTTTTTCTATTTAATCCCGCGAGGGCAAAATAATGAACCCCGAGTTCCCCTCTGACTTTGCCTTTTTTTGTCACCAAAATGGTAGGGGTTTTGCAGTTCTTTTTTTCGTATTGGAAAAGTTCCTTGGCCACTTCCTCAAGAGATGTTTTCTCGTCAACGCTGATGTAATCCAAATTCATGATTTCACCCGCGTTTTTCGGATTGAATTTAAACAATATTTCTATTTTCCCGGATATGTTCTTGCTAACTGCCGAGAGAATTTTTTTTCTTCTAACAAAGCTAACTTCTCGGATCAAATCGGTTGTTTTGTCCGGGTCCAGAAAATTTATCAGATCAACTATTTCTCTGATCGAAAGATTTTTTAGGATATTTCTTCTTAATGATTTCGGAAGACTGATCAGCGTGAATCCTTGCTGATCTATCGGGATTGACTTGAAAGTCTCAAGCCTGTTTTTGCGGGGGTTTAATTTGTCTATCCACTTTGAATTCTCCATCCAGACAGTATTTTATTTTTATTCCTGTTATTATAACACATTTTAGCCCGAGAATCAAGAATGAACGAGAAAAACATTATGGGTCAGTAGCTCAGTCGGTAGAGCGACAGCCTTTTAAGCTGATGGTCCCGGGTTCGAGTCCCGGCTGACCCACCAAAATAGTGGAGAGAAATGCGATCCGGAGCGGAGGAGAAAAAGCGATGAAAAATGCTTTGCTAGCGAAAAGTGAGTGAAGATTTTTCAAGCTTTTTCAGCATTTCCCCAATGTTTATTTTCGTTTGATTTTGATAATTCCGACTCCGGATATCCGTGGCAAGACGTGGATTTCGGCCTGAAGAAGAGGGTTCTGTGTGTTGATATAGTGCGCTCGAATTAGATCCATCAATTTAACGGCTCTTGTCGCGAGATCGTACGCAGTTTTGTCATTGTAAACGTTATTAGACATGTAGCGTTCGAAGATTGACGAAAGAGAGTCCCAATCCTTCTGCGAGACGATGCTGTCATCGGCTCCTGGCTTCATGTCGGAATTGTAAGAGTGGCACGTACAACCCTGAAGACCGATTACATCCGGGATTTCCGCTCCCGTGAGGTTTGCTATGTTTTCTACAATGTCCCTCGTAGCTTTTTCAGGATGTTTTATCAGCCAAATATTTCGTGCGTCATCTCTTTTGTCAAAAACCGTATCAACTCCAACATCCTCGTTCCTGAATGAGAAATTTTCATTTCTTTTCTTCCCCGTTAGAAGCTCGAACGCTTTCTTTTCTAAAGGATTTCGTTCGTAACAAGAGCAAGAAGTTGTTGAGTCGGGAAATTGCTCTCTCAATATCGACGCCATAAAAATCGCGATTCCCTCCCCTCCACAAATGTCGTTTAAGTGAACGTTTCCATTGTGGTCGTGCGCACCCAATGAAAGCAGTAGGTACAACATTGATTTCGTTTTCTCAAAATCATTTCTTGTGTAGAATTTGAGAATATTTACAAGACTGTCAGTGGCTGGATTCCATCTTTTGTTCGAAACCCAAAGAGCTCTAAGCTTTTCGACTAGTCTTTCGCAAATAACGGGCAAATATTCCTGCATTTTTGACTCTATTTTTGGATCAACTTCGTGAACTTTAACGAGATTTTCGAATTTTTCTTCCAAAAGGTCCAAGGTATCACTCTCTTCGTCAACAGGAGCCATCGTTACCGCCACTCCAATCGGCACGAAGTTCGTCATGATCAATAGCTCGACGGCCTCGCTCTCCGACAAAACAGTAGGAGCTTCTGGTCTTTCCAACTCATCTTCTGGTATTACTGGGGAGTTTGACGGCCTGTTTTCGTCAGCCATTTCAAAATAGTTACGGGTAGGCGATCAATATAATCGGATGATTATTATACCCTCTTCCTCTTTCCTGTCAATGGTCCCGTTTCCGATTTGAGATCCGGCGTTGTGCCTGACTCCGACAGTATGGTTGACAAAATACTGTTTTCTTATTAGAATCTCGCCCAATCTTTAAACTTTGTTAACATGAAGAAAGGACCTGATGGTGTCGGTAGAGGCGAAGGTGATGTTGTTTCCGCCGTAATACGAGAACATTTGAGTCGTGGTGGAAGCGTGAGCGACGCTTTAATGCAGTTGCAACAACATCCCGCTTTTGCAGATAGAATACGCGTTACAGAAAAACCCGATGGAACCAGAAGCCTTGCCATTGCTCCTCTTGGCGGTTTGGCGGCGGTCAACGCAGAGGAAAAGCTTCATATGTTAGCCGGACATGACTTGCGTCTCCCATACGGTTCAGATGAGCAGAAAACTCGCAGACGAGAGAATTTGTTCAAAAAACTGAGAGATATAACACCCAAAGATGTTATTGATTTGAGAAATGAATACTTTGGTTTTTTTGGAGCAATTCCTGAGAATCAAGATGTAGATCCCATGGTGTCGAATGCCGGTGGATCCAGTCTCGGGAGTCTTGAGCGGTATTTCTTTGATCCGGATAGAGTCGTGGCTATGTGTAAGGCACTTCAGGATGCCGTTCGACAGACAGCGCAAAATGTCGATGGAAATGTCGTTGTTTTGGAAGCCGGAAACGGGCTCGGATATGTCGCGTTGTCCGCGCTGGCTTTGAATGAAGAACTTAATAATAGAGTCAAAGTGATCGGATTGGAGATAAATCCGGCTACTGGACTGCGATCTTGCAGTATTTTGAATTATTACGGATTGGATGATGGTGATTTCATTCGTTTGGTTCCGGCTGACGCAACCAAAATCAAAGGACTTCCTGGCAACATTCATATTCTTGTCGCGGAACATTTGACTCAAGGAGTTTTTTCCGAGGAGCCTCTTTATGCAGTTCATAAAAATTTGATTCCGATTTTGAAAGAACCGTTCTTTGTTATTCCGGAGGGTCTGGATGTTTATGGACGCGTCGTTGCTTCCAACAGATACGCTGATGCCTATACCGTTAAGGACAGGGTTATGAATCAACTTTTGACACAGAAGCCTACTTCGTGGCGTGTCATCGAACCTGACGAGATTGAGAGTATGGTAGGCGGATCCAATGAGGAATTGATGGCTGTCAGAAGGTTGGCGCGTATAAAATTTGCGGATGTGTTGAATGGTTCATGGGACGGTAAGTTGGATTTAAGTTTGCGCGGAACCGCATTGAAGAACGGCAAAGGAATCGCTGAAATTCGCGGTGTTCCAAGATTTCACAATGATGGAGAAACTCCTATGCTTTATCCAGCAAGAATTTATGTCAAAGATGACAACCCTTCCGATGCAAAATGGGGACCTTATGCGGAAATGGCTTACGGAACCAGTCTTAATTTGTGGCAGGCTGTCAGAGAACAGAGAAGAATTGATCAGGCTTTACAATCTACAAAAACACAACTCGCTTCCGTGCTTGATTTAGCCGGAACGTCGCGCAATATTATGGATGACACATCTTCATCTCCGAGAATGCGTTTTGATAAGGGAGGTAATTATGAAGTCAAAATCAGTGGGCCAATGGATCAAATAGGCGCAAATGTTAGCTACCAAGAACTTCCCGCAAAACATGGCGGATCGGGAAAAAAGAGATAAAAAAATAAGTTTTTTGTTAGGATTGACGTTTCGTTTATGGTGTGGTGTAATTAGTCTCGGTTTAAATATTTTATTAACCTTAGGTCGTATGGATGACTTCGTTGGGTTTTTTGTTTCCTGGCTTATTATATCTTTTTGTTTTGTCATTTGTTTTTATGCATTGAAGACACATATAAAGCGTTTTTATTGGATTAGCGGTGTTTTGGTGGGACTTTCTGCTCTTGGTTTTTTCTCGTTATATTATTATGGAGGTTGTAATATTTATGATGACTGTTTTGTAATAGAGATGATATCTTTCTCCTTTCTTATTTTTGGGCTTCCGGTGATAATTATAAGTTGGTTGGCGTCTAAATTAATTAAGATAGATAGTCTTTTTAAAATTTTAGTAGCATCTTTTGTTTCGGCTTTTCTTTCCTGTTTAGTATCTATGGCTCTTTTTTATCTTCCGTCATACGAAAAGTTGATTCCTTCTCAATTTGCTGACAAAAAATCCGTGGAAGAATCCGCTATTGACGAAGAAATTACCGATCAAGATTTATCATTTTGATACGCGTGTTGTTGAATAGATAGTGAGTTGTAACTGGTGCGTCACGCCGGATTATTTTTTAAGTAAAATTTAAAAATTTCTTAAGAAAAATTTCAGGAAAATTTAAGAAAAAATTAAGAAGCGCCTGTTATGATTTGGTGGCTTTTTTTAGCAAATCGCTTGCCGGCCGGCTGGCAAAAAAAATGCGCAGGTGCGCGAGTGCGCATGTGCGCAGGTGCGAAAATTATTTCTTAACAAAGATAAAATGAACAGGTTTGGTTTTGGAAATTTCAGATTTCTTGCGGCGACTGCGACTTTTGTCGCGCTTTGCATGCAAATGTTTTTGAGCGGACTTTTGGTCGCTCATGCGGATTCTGGAGTCGGCAGTATCGTGATCAACGAGGTCGCGTGGGCTGGGTCGGCGGATAATTCAAATGATGAGTGGATTGAGCTCTATAACACGACTTCTTCGGCTGTGGATTTGAGCGGTTGGTATATCGAAGATGATTTTGCGGATCAATCCGTGATCGTTTCCGGGATTGTTCCGGCGCGTGGATATTTCTTAATTGAGGATAGCGAAAGCGCGGTTTCGGATGTAACGGCGGATGCGATTGTTGGCTTGTCGCTAGCAAATAGTGGAGATAGTTTGATTTTGAAAAACGCGGCTGGGATCGTAATTGATAGCGTCAATTCGAGTGGTGGTGCGTGGTACGCGGGCAACAGCACTTCCAAGGCTACGATGGAAAGGATCGATCCAAAAGTAACTCTGGATTCGGCTGTTAATTTCGCTTCTGCTTCAAGCGGAAATGGAACGAAAAGCTCCGGTGGCACCGCTTGGCTCGGCACTCCGAAGAGTCAAAACAGCGTTTATCAGGGGACGGCTGATTCGGTTTCTATTGAATTTGATTTGTCGAATGAAAGTCCGTTGAACGGAGAGAATGTTACAGCAACTGTGATTGTGAATAACGCATCGGATCTTTTCGCTTACGGTTTTGATATTTCTTACAATCCTGCCGTTCTGACCTTCGTTAGCGCCCATGAAGAAGGATTCTTGAGTGGCAACGGGCAAGCATCTACTGCGTTTAACGCGGCTTTGGAGGGCGGAGAGGCAGGCAAGGTCATTGTGGGAAACGCTCGCCTCGTATCCCCTACTAGTGGTGTTTCCGGAAGTGGGAATTTGTTCACATTGAAATTCAAGGTTGCTGGAGTGGTCGGGGCAAAAAGCGATTTAGTTTTCGGAGGAGGAAGCTTTTTGTCGGATTCTTTGGGGGATGTTTTGGCTACTATGACCGCGTCTTCGCTAGAAGTCGGGTCAAACACTATCGGTGGGGTTTCGGGACTCGCCGTATCTTTGGGAAGCAATGCGTATAGCCTCGCGCTGGGCTGGAACGCTCCCGTAGATGGGGCGGACAGTTATATAGTTTATCGAAAGGCTGTCGACGGATCACTCGTACAAATCGGGACATCAGCGGCCGCTTCCTTCGTTGATAGCGGAGCTATAATCCCAAGGGTTACATATGAATATCAGGTGCGTGCTGTGAAAAATGGCATACAGAGCGCGGCCGCTACCGTAACAGGTATTGAGACTCGTGGAATCGTCGGAGACAACAATAGATCTGGACGCGTTGACGGACGTGATATCGAAAACTTGGCGCGTCATTACGGATCAGCTTTTGGCGCGGAATCTTATGACGCTGTAGTTGATACAACTTATGATGGATTGATTGATGGAAGCGATTTGATCGATATTGGTGCTAATTTTGGATTGGTTTCTTAGTTCTTTGGGCGGCAGAATAATGTCAATCATCAGGTTTTGCCGCCCTTTTCTTTTATTCTTTAAATTGAATTTATGGCTAACTCTATTATGGATTCCGGGGCAAACTGGTGGGAAGATGACGGAGACTCGGCGTCAACGAGTTTTGGGGATGAGGTCGAGGCGGTTTTGCCGGCTGGGAAGGTCTCTCTTAGTGGCGAGTTTTTGGATCATGATCTTTTGAAGTTGTCCGCGGAAATTTCCGACATACAAACTCCCGTTTTGGGGATGGCATTCCATCTAAAATATGACGCTGGAGCGTTGAGTTTTTTGAGATATGATCCAGGCGAATTCTTGGAAAGAGGTGGTGATCCTTTTTACCTTGTTATGCCGGTAAAAGACGCTTTGGCGGGTGAAACCGGAAAAATTATTTATGGTGAAACATTGAGGAGAAACGATGATTTTCCTGTTGGGAACGGAAACGTGGCCGAATTTTATTTTCAACAGCTTGATCCTTCCGTCGGCATCTACGAGTTCAGTTTTGAAAACGGTGTCGTTTCGACACTGGATGTCGTTAGGCAGGACATTTCCAATATTGAGTTCCGTGGGCTTTCTTTGGACAAAAACAATTCGGAGAATGTTGTTTTGGACGGAGTGGATTTGGGCGCGAGCGTGGTCGGTACGGATATTGGAATTGGACTGGCGCCTGTATTTATTTTGGCACTTGCATTTTCCCTCCTAACCATCGTCATTTTTGCGTTTTTGAAGATGAAGAAAAAGAAGAAATTTGCGAATTTTTATTTGTGAGTATAGAATTCGGGCAATTGAAAAAACACTGAAAAAACACACGTGGGCATTCGTACAAAGCACAAAAAAATAAAGGTACTGAAAGAGCTTTTGAGAAAAAGCTGGCATTTTTTTGCTGGGGTTGCGTTTGTTGTCGCTTATTCGATGGCGAGACTTTATCTTGGGGTTGAAATAGTTTTGCCAGGACTTGTTCTTGCTCTGCTTGTCGTTTTGTTTTTTGAACATGTTAGGCTTGAATATCGTCCAAAGGTGATCCAACTTGTGGATGTTTTATTTAGAAAAAAAGAGTTCAATAAGCCATCTTCAATGCTTTCTTTCGTTATATCCGCCGTTGTTGTTTTTGCCGTTTTTGATTATTGGATAGCATTTGCCGCAATGATGATGATGGTGGTTGGAGATTCTTTTTCGGCGGCGGTCGGCAGTATGTTCGGGAATAAAAAAATCAGAAGAAATAAGACTTATGTCGGATCTATCGCCGGGCTTGTCGCGAATCTGTTTACCGGGGCTGTTATAATGTGGGAATATCCGATTGTTTTTGTTCCAATGGCAATTACCGCCGCGGTCGTGGAAACACTCACCAATAAACTTGATGATAATTTGACCGTTCCAATCAGCGCGGCTTTTGTGGGCTTTCTTGTAGTAACTTTTTTTAATATTTCCTTAACAATCCAATGATATGGCTCTGTATGAAAACACGTTAAAGCAAATCGAAAAAGCTGCCACTCTCATGAGTTTGGATCCTGAATTGAAAATGGTTTTGGATGAACCGATGAGAATTCTTGAAGTTTCTCTTCCAGTTCGACTTGACGGGGGCGCGTTGAAAATCTTCAAAGGTTACAGAGCTCAACATAATAATCTTGCCGGGCCTTTTAAAGGCGGAATACGTTTCCATCAGCAAGTTGATTTGAGTGAGGTTAAAGCTTTGTCCGCTTGGATGACTATGAAATGCAGTGTCGTCGGAATTCCGATGGGAGGAGGTAAAGGCGGGGTTATCGTTAATCCAAAGGAGTTGTCCGAGGGTGAATTGGAGAGATTAAGCCGAGCTTATGCTCGTGCGATTGCGCCTATTATTGGGCCACAAGTTGATGTTCCGGCTCCTGATGTAAACACGAACGGCAAAATCATGTCTTGGATGAAAGATGAATATTCAAAATTTGTAGGGCACGATTCGCCCGGAGTTATAACCGGAAAGCCTGTTGAGGACGGAGGAAGTGTCGGACGCGATACCGCGACAGCGCAGGGTGGAATCTATGTTTTGGACATGCTTGCCGAAGATCAGGGCATCGATCCGACTAAGACTACCGTTTTTATACAGGGATACGGAAACGCGGGCGGATTTATGGCAAAATTGATGCATAAGAAAGGATATATTATCAAAGGTGTTTCCGATTCACGTGGATGTTTGGTAGCGACAGAGGGTGGTCTTGATCCTGAGAAACTATCTGCAATCAAGGATGAAAAAGGCTCTGTTACCGACGCAAAAGGATTGGAGGGATTTGAAAATACTACCGTGTGTGACGATCAGGAGTTTTTGACCGGAGAATGCGACATATTGGTTCTTGCCGCTCTTGAAAATCAAGTAACCGCTGAAAACGCGGATAAATTTAAGACCAAATTTATTCTTGAACTCGCAAACGGACCTGTAACTCCAGAGGCTGACGCGATTTTGGCATCCAAAGGTATAATCGTAGTGCCTGATATCCTTACCAACGCCGGAGGCGTGACGGTGAGCTATTTTGAGTGGTACCAAAATGTGAATAACGAAAAATGGACTTATGAGCAGGTTCAAGAAAAATTGATCAAAATCATGAAAGACGCGTACAAGGATGTGGCTGGTAATCGCGACAAATTCGCCTGCGACATGAGAACCGCCGCGTTTATTACGGCGATGGGAAGACTCGAAAAATTGTGGAAGGAGAAGAGAGCATAAGGATTTCGCATTTGGCGCAATTGAAAGTTATGAATTTGTTTCATATACTTACTTCAAACATTCCTAATTGAAGTATTTATGAAACACGTCTATTCGTTCGAGGAAGGTAACAAAGACATGAAGGATTTGCTCGGCGGTAAGGGCGCTAATTTGGCGGAAATGACAAATCTTGGGATTCCGGTACCTCCCGGATTCACCATCACTACAGAGGTTTGCGCAATGTTCGCTTCTGACAAGACTTATCCGGAGGGATTCGCCGATCAGTTGGGAGATAAAATTAACGAGCTTGAGAAAAAGATGAGACGAACTTTTGGAGACGCAAATGATCCTTTGCTCGTGAGCGTGCGAAGTGGCGCCAAAGCTTCGATGCCCGGAATGATGGATACAGTTTTGAACCTTGGGTTGAACGATGAAACCGTAGTCGCGCTTGCTCGCAAGAGCGGGAGCGAGAGGTTCGCGTATGATTGCTACAGGAGATTTATTCAGATGTTTGGAGATGTTGTCATGGAGATAGATGGCGATGCTTTTGAGGATGCTTTGAGTGAGCTTAAGCGAGGGCGAGAGGTTGAATCCGACACTGATTTGAACGCTGATGATTTGAAGGAGTTGGTTGAAAAATTTAAAGGGATTGTTCGCGAGAGAAAGGGACGAGATTTTCCGAAGAACCCTTTGGAGCAACTTAAGTTCGCGATTGAGGCCGTTTTTAAATCTTGGAATAATCCGCGCGCTGTAACTTATAGAAAATTGAATTCTATCGTTGGATTGCCCGGAACCGCCGTGAATATACAAGCGATGGTTTTCGGGAATATGGGCTCTGAGAGTGGAACAGGCGTCGCTTTTACCCGTGACCCCGGCAATGGTGAGAAGGAGTTTTTTGGTGAATATTTGATGAACGCACAAGGTGAGGACGTGGTCGCCGGAATAAGAACCCCTAAATCTATTTCGGAATTGAAGCAGGATAGACCAATGGTTTACAAAGAACTTTTTGAAATTCAGGATAAATTGGAAAAACATTTTAGAGACATGCAGGATCTTGAGTTTACTATCGAAGAAGGTCGGTTGTTTTTGTTGCAAACAAGAAATGGGAAAAGAACTGCCCAGGCCGCCGTAAAAATAGCGGTCGATATGGTTTCCGAAGGATTAATCACGAAAAAAGAGGCAATAATGAGAGTTGATGCCGGGCAGTTGGGACAGTTACTACACAAGCAGATCAGCCCAAAGGCTTCCACTGTTTCCGTCGCTCGCGGACTTCCCGCTTCGCCCGGGGCCGCATGCGGACATGTCGTGTTCACCGCAGATGACGCGCATGAGTGGGCTGAAAGAGGAGAAAATGTAATCCTGTGCAGAAAAGAAACGAGTCCTGAGGATATTCACGGGATGCATGCGTCCAAAGGAATTTTGACTTCACTCGGGGGAATGACGTCGCATGCGGCTGTCGTTTGCCGAGGTATGGGCAAATGCTGTGTTGCCGGAGCAAGCGGAGCCATGGTGAATGTTGCCTCTAAAAAAATTGTGATTGGAGATATTGTTATAAACGAAGGTGACATTATTACTTTGAACGGGACTAAGGGAGAAGTTTATCTTGGGGAAGTCGAAATGACCGATCCAAAAGTCTCCGGAGAATTCGGGACATTGATGGAATGGGCCGACGAAGTTCGAGTTATGGGTGTTCGCACAAACGCCGATACTCCAGATGACTGTCGCAGAGCGGTTGGTTTTGGAGCCGAAGGAATCGGCCTTTGCAGAACCGAGCATATGTTCTTTGATGAAGACAGAATTCATCATGTCAGAAAAATGATTTTGGCCAAGGATGAATCTGGCCGACGCGAGGCGTTGAAGGAATTACTGCCTTATCAACGTGATGATTTCGTCGGGATCTTCGAAGTAATGGAGGATCGCCCATGCACAATAAGGCTTCTTGATCCGCCTTTGCATGAATTTTTGCCGGACAAAGAAATCGCGATTGAGCGGTTGGCCTCTGAGATGAATGTCGGAGTTGAAGCTTTGAAAGGGGTCATTAGTTCTCTACATGAAGTAAATCCGATGCTTGGACACAGAGGTTGTCGCCTCGGAATTACATATCCGGAGATTTACGCTATGCAGGTTGAGGCGATTTGTGAGGCCGCTATTTTGGTAAGTTCGCGCGGTGGGGCTAAGGTAAACGTGGAAATTGAAATCCCTCTTGTTGGAATGATCGAGGAGCTACGCGCAATGAGAAAAGTTATCGAAGAGAAAATCAGTGAATTCGGAGACAAAATCAATTTCAATTACAAGATCGGGACGATGATAGAGTTGCCACGCGCATGCTTGATTGCCGATGAAATCGCAGAGTGCGCGGACTTCCTTTCGTTCGGAACTAATGATTTGACTCAGACAACTTATGGTATTTCGCGTGATGACGCCGGAAAATTCGTGCCTGAATATGTTGACAAAGGCATCTTGCTTCGTGATCCAATGCAAGGCATTGACCGCAAAGGCGTTGGTAAATTGATGAAGACTTGTATTGAGTTGGGTCGCAAGACTGATCCGGATATCGAAATAGGAATCTGCGGAGAGCAAGGAGGTGATCCTGACTCTATTTGGTTCTGCAAAGAGATCGGACTCAATTACGTGAGCTGTAGTCCATATAGAGTTCCTATCGCAAGGCTCGCGGCCGCCCAAGCAGAGTTGGCAAAATCTTGATTAGTTTATTCTGTCGTTGCCCCAATTTAATTTGTCTCTCAATACTTTGTAGTATCTCGTGCCTTCACGAATCAAATACATGTTTCGCTTTGATTTTCGAACTTTTATTTCGTCTCCATATTCCAACGGAATAACGTCTTGTCCGTCCAACGTAAGTCCTATTTCTTCGTTTGGAGATCCTCCTCGGCGTTCTGTTTCGATAAATATAGTCAACTGCCTATTGTCCGGAAGCACAATCGAACGCATCGAGAGAGAAACAGGGCAAATCGGCGTCATTATAATTCCTGTGACATGCGGATGCACGATAGGCCCGCCAGCCGACAAAGAATGTCCGGTTGAACCGGTCGGAGTAGCTATTATTAAGCCGTCGGCCTGAAATCTATTAACAAGTCTTTGGTTTATCTCTACTCTCAGCTGAATTAGCCTAGCAAAGGCGCCTTGATTGATAGCAACATCATTGAGGGCAAGATATGTTGAGTGTTTTTTGCCCTTCCTATAGATGGTAATTCTTAAGATAGATCTTTTGTCCAACCTGCATTGATCGCTAAAAGTCTTATCCAATACATCAAACATTTTGTCCGCTGTAGTTTCCGTGAGAAATCCCAACGTACCTAAGTTAACCGCGAGAATTGGAATGGCTTTTCTTGGATGTCTTCGCGCGGTTTTCAATAAAGTTCCGTCGCCCCCGAGCGAAATCGCCATATCTGAGCGATTTAAAAGTTGCTCTTTTCTGTAACCCTTTGGCTCTTTTAATACTTTCGAAGAATTTTCGTCCCAAATTATTTCAATTTTTTTCTTGTTGAAATATTTCTCGATTTTTCGCAGAAGCTTAACATGCGGTTCAATGTCCCGTTTAGTTATTATCCCGACTCTTTTGATTTTTGCGCAAATAAGTTCTTTATCTACCATGGCAGAGTTATGTTACAAGGTTTTTATGAGCGTGTATAGCTTTTGGGCTGAACTATTCCAAGAGAAAGATTTTGATCGAATCCGTCCTCTGTTTACCAGATCAACGCGCGTCTCAGGGTTTTTGATCAGATCCACCATCGCTTTCGCAAAATCCGCCGGGCTATCCGGACTGCAATAAATAGCAGCGTCCCCCATCACCTCCGGCATTGATGATGAGTGAGATGAAATGACCGGACATCCGGCTTGCATCGCTTCCAGAGGCGGAATACCGAATCCTTCATAGTACGATGGAAAAACCAACGCCTCGGCTAAATTGTAAAGCTTGTTCAGGGTTTTATTCGTTACATATCCGAGAAAGTGAACGTATTTTTGCAGATAGTTTTCGTTGATCAATTCTTCGATGCTCTCCATGGCATTCCAGCCCTGTTTGCCAGCGATCAAAACATGATAATTCGGATACTCCTTGTGAATCATCGCAAGAGCCTGAATCAACGCTTCATAATTCTTTCTAGGCTCGATTGTACCGACCGCCAAAAAGAATTTTTCCGGTAAATTTGTTTTTTTTATAAAGTCTTCGGATGGGTCTTCAGGATGGAAATCTTCGGACGCCCCGCATGGGATTATTTGAATTCCGTCCTCCGGCAGATTGAATTTTTCCATTACATCTTTTTTGGTGTTTTCGGAAACTACTGTTATTGCTGAGGCTTTTTTGATTGCTCTTTTTAGAAAAATCTTTTCTAAAATGATTGTTTTCTTGCTGTGGGTCTCCGGAAAAAGAAATGCTACCAAATCATGGATCGTTATAATTGTTTTGATTTTTGTCCTTTTCGGGAGAAGAGCCGGAATGATGAAGCTTGATGGCGCGAAAAACACATCGATCTCCTGTTTTTTCAGATCCTTCATCACCGCGCTGTGCCAGCTTAAGCCTTTAGCTACGATAATAACCATTTCCACATTCTTGAATTCATCAAAGCCAGCAATACCTCCGTCGGTATACAAAAAGTATTGATTTGATTGATCAATTTTTATCAATTCTCTGGCAATTGAAAATGTGAACCAACCTTTGCCCGCCTTTTCTCCTCCGGCCGTTCTTACGTCTATTGCTATTTTCATGGCTTCATTCTATGGAATTTCTATGGAATTTGCGAGATATTTTCGTTATGATGCTGGTGCTATGCCACAAGAAAATATAATAGACAAAATCGGAAGACTTCCTTTGGGACTAAAACTCGCCGGGTTTGGATCGCTTTTTACCTTTCTAAGCGTGTTCTTGCCTTGGTATGCCGACATTGACACTTTCAATACCGGTGAGAAGTATATTGGCTTGAGCGGACCGCTTTATTTGCTTGGATTTTTGATATTCGCTTTAGCCGTATCTTCTTTGTTTTTGGTTGGGTTTAGGTTGTTTGGCAAAAAGTTACCAAAGATTCCTCTTGAAGAAGCGCATTTCCATATTTTTGTCGGAGCCATGAGTTTGTTTTTGCTCGTTATTACCAGTAGCATTTATTTTCATCCAAAATTTGGTGTTAACATCACGATGAAAGAGATGAAGTTCGGAATGATTATGTCGTTTATCGGTACTATTTCCGTTCTATTGGGCGGAATTAAGCTCAATAAAGATAAGGGTGTTTCGTTCGATATTGAGGGCAAGCTTAACAGCCTGATTGATCTTGAAGAGTCCAGGCAGAGAACTCAGAAAGATATAAAAATCACCGACAGAGAGTCTTCTTTTGAGAAAAGAGAGGCTGTATCTGTGAATGTTGAGACGCTGGATAGAGCTGACAGCAAAGAGTTGCAAAAAGAGTTGCCACCTGAAAATCAAAATTTATTTTAAAGTAAAAAAATATGACAGAGAGTAAAGGTCCAATAGTTTTTTATTGCAAAGACTGCGAAGAAATTGTTAGCGCAGAAAAAATCGGTAAAAAATATGTTTATAAATGTAAACGTTGCGGTACCAAAAATGTCGCATTTGGTACTGAGAAAAGTATAAAAAGCTTTTTCAGAGTTAAAGAGGAGAAAAAGGAGAAGGAGAAAGACTTAAAAAAAGCCGAGGTAGCCCCTACCGCGCCAAAGACTACTGATGAGCCTGCATCCAACGGTGCCAGCTAATCAAGTAATTATTTAAGAAAAAATTAAGGAAAATTTAGGGAAATTTTAAGAAATATTTAAGGTCTGTGCTGTATTATTGTGGCATGGTCAATTTTTTGAAAATTTCAGATCCGGAATATCCTTCATCTCTTAGGAATATTTATAAACCTCCTCAGAAACTTTATTACAAAGGAGATGTCTCTATTTTGGGGAAGAACTTGGTCGCTTTTGTTGGGACGCGGAAGAATACACCATATGGACGAGTTATTACTGCTCGGTTGATTGAGGATTTGTCTTTGTGTGATTTGGTAATAGTGTCCGGTCTTGCACGCGGAATAGATACAATCGCTCACGAGAGCGCTTTGCGTAATGGACTTAAGACGGTCGCAGTACTCGGGACCGGAATTGAGAATATTTATCCAGCTGAGAATGCGGATCTGGCTCGACGGATTTTGGAGGATGGTGGGTGTCTTTTGAGCGAGTATGGATGTGAGGCGCCAAAAGGGAAATTTGCTTTTCCTATGAGAAATCGGGTTATTGCCGGGCTTTGTTTTGCAACTGTGGTTGTTGAGGCACCGAAAAGTTCCGGAGCTTTGATTACGGCTAAGAGAGCCAACGAAGAGAATCGTGAGGTTTTCGCCGTGCCCGGAGATATCGATCGTCCCGAATCTGCCGGATGCAATAGTTTGATCCAGCAGTTGACTGCGAAACCCGCGTTGAGTGGCATTGATATTATTCGTGAACTTAAAATTCAGCCGATGCTTTTTTCTAAAAGAGATCGTGCCGAGAGTGGAGACGATACCAAAAGTGTTTTGAATGATTTTGGGGAAAGTGTTGCGAAGGTTTTCGACTCAATCCCAAAAACCAGACCTGTAAATATCGATCAAATAATGGAAAAGATTGGCATTGGTTTGAGGGATGTAAACAAGGCGTTGTCTCTTTTGGAAATTCATGGATTAATTATTGGGAATGATAATGGGTTTTATGTTAAGATTGCGCCATGAGATTTAGCAAGATTCGAACACCACATATTTGCAAAGAGGGTCAAATTTTTTCATGGGCATCTTTGATTTACAGTTTTGGGATAAGCTTGATTTTGCCTATATTCCCTAATTTCATAGAATCGATTATAAATAGTGAAACTTTTGTCGGATATTTTTATTCCTCGATGTCTGTTTCAATGGCTATCGCGGGGCTTACCACTTCTTTTTTCTACAAGAAATTTTCGAGAATGGGCATTTTGTATTTTGCTTTTGTACTCGGCGCTTTGCTGACAATGTCTTTCGTCTTCGTGAACGGAACTTACACTTTGTTTGTGTTAGAGTTTTTTAGAGTTTTTGTTCTAATGTATGTTTTGATGACTTTGGCTTTGTTAGTGCGTGATTTTGCTAAGGCAAATGATCTTGGGAAAACTGAGGGATTTTATTTTTTGTTTAGTAATATCGGATGGTTCTTTGGTCCAATTATAGGTGGAGTAATTGCGAGATATGCCGGCAATGAACCTGTTTTCGTTATGTCCGGTATCTCTTTGATAGTTGGGCTTTTTTATATGGCACGCCAGCACATCGTAGTAGAAAATCCTTCTCTAGAATCGCCTGCTTTTGAGGAAAAAAAAGTTAAAGCGTTTGATAAATTCAAGAAATTTATTGAGAATAAAAATCGAATTGTTTCTTATTTCATATCGATTTTCCTAATTTCTTGGATGGCCTTCAAAACTGTTGTCATCCCTCTTTTTGTTGCCGATAATGGTTATGGAAGCGATACGACCGGGCTTGTAATTTCTCTTTGTATTTTGCCTTATATTATTTTTGAGATGCCGATCGGACGATACGCTGACAAAAAGGGGCTTAGACTCCCAATTATGAGCGGATTTTTTATTATTGCGTTTTTCGCTTTGGCAACATATTTCTCGCCAATTTTTTACTTGGATGCATTGTTCCTGATTTTTGCCAATATAGGCGCGGCGTTTATCGAACCTTTGCGTGACGTGTACTTCTTTACAAACACCGAAAAAAAAGACGAAGATGCTCTCTATGGAGTTTTTATAACCGCTGATCCGATTGGAAGATTCATAGGACCCGCACTTGTTTCGACATCTCTAATATTACTTCCATTTGATTATGTGTTCGTTGTTTTCGCTGTTCTGTTCGTTGTAGCTGGATGTGTTTCCGTGTTGATAAAAGACAAATCTATTCCTCGGAAACCCTGATGACTCTGTGTATTTCTTCTAGAGTCGTGTGACCTAATGCGGCTTTTTTGAAACCGTCTTCTTTCATAGTTATAAACCCTTTTTTCCGTGCAATTTCAACCAATTTACTGACCGATCCACCTTTTAAAATCAATTCCTTCATCTCGTCGTCGACCGTAACTATTTCGCTTATTACCATTCGTCCCAAATATCCGGTTTGGCTACATTTGTCGCATCCAACTTCGTGATATAACTGTTCCGGTATTGCCGGTACCAGTGATGGACTAAATTTTTTCAGTTCTTCAAACGCTTTTTCAAATTCGAGTTTTTCCCCTTCTGTTATTGGTAAAAGTTTCGCGCAGTCCTTACAAACCTTCCTTGCCAATCTTTGTGCGATAAGCGTGTCTAAAGCCGGTGCAATAACAAACGGCTCGGCACCCATATTCACAAGACGCGGTATACTCTCTATAGCACTATTCGTGTGAAGAGTTGAAAGGACGACGTGTCCCGTCAGAGCCGCTTGTGCGGCCGTTTCTGCTGTCGGAAGATCACGAATTTCTCCGATCATTACGATGTCCGGATCTTGACGAAGAATAGCTCGCAGACCGGATGCAAAATCATATTTTTCTTTTTCGTTAATTTGGCTCTGAACAATTCCGTCGATGTGATATTCAATTGGATTTTCCAATGTAATAATTTTTTTTTCAGGAGAATTAAAGGCTTGTAGAAGCGAATAAAGAGTTGTCGTCTTTCCGGATCCAGTAGGCCCTGTGACCAAAATCATTCCATGAGTAATGCCGGTAAGACTTTTTATCTTTGCCAGATAATCTCCGTCAAAGCCGAGGTCTTCAAATGATGTGAATTTTTTCCCGCTATCCAAAAATCTGCAAACTATTGATTCGGAATTTTCTGTTGGAATAATTGAAACACGGACATCAATTTTGCGGTCATTGTAATTGAAATTGTACCTACCGTCCTGTGGAATGTCAGAGACATTGATTCTCATTTTTGTCTGAAATTTCAGCTGACTTAGAACATTACTGTAGACTTTTGGCTTTAGTTCAAAGACTTTGTAAAGGATACCATCAATACGAAAACGAACTGTCGTACCATCAATAGTTGGTTCATAATGAACGTCTGAAGCTTTCGTTTTCATTGCTCCAATGTTTATCAGATTGAGGCCCTCTTCCGCTGTCACCCCCTCAATTTTACTGCCGAGCTCCTTTAATTCCGCAATTTCTTTTTCGTATGTTTTTAAGAATTTTTCTTCAACATTTTCAACAATCGCTTTCTCTTTGTAGACCTGTATATCTTTGTATTTCTGTATGACTTCGCAAATTCCGCTATTCGAAGCCAAATTGATGTTAAGTTTGTAATCTTGTTTTCTTAGGTCGTCTAAAACTTTCTTTGTTTCCTCGTCATCCGGATTAGAAACCGCAACTCTTAGCTTGTTTCCTATTTTGTAAAAACTCGCTATCTTTGCTTTTTCCGCAGTCTCAAATGGGATCAACTTAAGATAGTCCGGATTAACCGGCGTTTTGCCTATGTTAACATACGAAAGATTAAGTTCTTTCGCTGTTTTGAGTGTGTTTTTTTCCTCAAATTCACGGTTTATTCCCTCGAGAACCACTTCCTTTGATTTTTTCGAAGGATCGGCTTGATCCCTTTGGTCATTTATATCTGTCATTTATATCTAATTAAATCTGTTTATTATATCACAAAAAGGCAAGTTAAGGAATCACCCTAGACTTGCCTTGTTATGCTTTTGTTGTACTTCTTATTGGTACTCTTTCATTGATCCTACTATCTTTTCTGCAGCTTCTTCGTCGATACCTTCAACTTGGGCTAAATCTTTCTTGGAAAGACCTCTTAATTGTTCAATTAGGGTCAGGTTTGCTTCCTTTAACTTTGAGGAAACTTCCGCTGGAAGATTCAAAAGTTCTACAGTCATTTGTTTCTTTTCTTCATCTGTTCTTTCCTCTTTAGGTTTCACTTTTTCGTCCAAATCGTTTACATCCAAGATATCTATTTCCCAGCCTGTTAGGATAGAGGCTAGGCGAACGTTTTGTCCGTTTTTGCCGATCGCAAGCGGTCGTTGATCGCTATCAACATACACTTTTGAGTTTTTGAATTTTTCGTCGAGTACAATCTTTGCTGTTTTTGCCGGAGCAAGCGCGGCTTTGATATAAGCCTCTTGGTCTTTCGCCCACTCGATGATATCTATTCTTTCACCATTTAACTCCTCCATGATGTTTTGAACACGAACACCCTTTTGACCGACACAAGATCCGATTGGATCTATTTTTTCATCTTCCGAACTCACCGCAACCTTGCATCTGATTCCAGGCTCTCTTGCAATTGATTTTATTTGCACTACTCCTGATTTCACTTCTGGGATTTCAAGTTCAAGTAACTTCTTGACCAAATTTGGGTGTGTTCTTGAAATCAATAGTTGAGGACCTTTGGTTGTTTTTATAACTTTGTCCAAGTAGAGTTTGATTCTTTGTCCAGAGTAGTATTTTTCATTTCTCATCTGTTCTGACATTGGGAGTTGAGCGGTAATCTTGTTGTCTAAGTTGACGTAAACGTCGTTGCCGTCAACTCTGTGAACTATCGCGTTTATCATTTCATTTTCACGATCTTTGAAAATGTCGTACATCATGTCGCGTTCCGCCTCTTGTATTCTCTGGATTATCACCTGTTTTGCTGATTGAGCCGCGATTCTTCCGTATTCTGCTGGAGTCACGTCAATGCGAATTGTGTCACCAACTTCCGCTTTTTTGTCATATTTTTTTGCATCAGCTACGCTGATTTGCAGGTTTTCATCTTCGACATCTTTTACTACTTGTAGAATCTGGTATACGGTCGCCATTCCCGACTTGTCATCCAGATCAACATCTACTTCCTGTTCTTTGTTGCCATAGTCTTTGCGGTATGCAGTTCTTAGGGCGGCCTTGATTGTCTCAATTACGCTATCGCGTGGAATGTTTTTTTCGTCGCAAATCTGATTTATTGCGGCTATGAATTGTGTTTGCATAATATATTGGGTTATTTTTTGAATAAGGAAATAACAGAATCTTAAAAAACAAGATCCTGTCTAAACATTCAACTATATTTCGCGCTTATTGTACCAATATTCGATAGCTTTGTAAATAGCTTCTAAGTTGAACCCTCTTGAAGCCAGGAAGCGCATTGATTTTTCTTTTTGCTTTTGTGGCGGGACGGATGAAAATGATTTGATGCGTTTTTTTAAAGCTTCAATGGCGTTTTTGTTTTCATCAATTTCCGTTTCATCGATTACTCTTTGAGCCAGATCAGGATGAATTCCTTTTCTCTTAAGTTCTTGTTGGAGCATGAATCGCCCCTTTGGCTTGAGTTCTATTCTTGTCGAAATAAAATCCTTTGCATACTGCGTGTCGTCCAGATATTTAAGTTCCTTTAGGCGAGTTAGCACTTTTTTGATTTCAGTTTCTTTTTCCGTCTTTGAAACCGGGGGCAGTTCACCTTTTTCTATCTGTTTTTCATAATACAAAACGAGCTTCTCCTTAAGTTTTAGGACTGTATATCTGTTCCTTGAGATTAGTCCAAGGGCTTTTTGAAGAAGCTGTTCGTATGGCATTTAGTTGGATTTCTTATGTAGGTTTCTATGAATTGCACTACGCGCTTGTGATTTCACCTGTTTCTGTATCTATAGCCTGAGTTGCTTCAACCAATTCGGTATTTGCTCTTTTTTTGAATTCCTCTTTTATTGCTTTTTCGATTTCCTTTGCAATCCTTTGATTTTCCTTCAAAAATTCTTTTGCATTTTCGCGACCTTGTCCAAGCTTTATATCCCCGTATGCGTAAAATGATCCCGCTTTCCTGGTGATATTGTACTTTGATGAAAGATCTACGAGTTCTCCTTCAACGGAAATTCCTCTGTTGTATGAGACGTCGAATTCCGCCGTTTTGAATGGAGGAGCTATCTTGTTCTTCACCACTTTTACTCTGACCCTGCTTCCTATTGATGTCTTGCCATCAATATCGCTACCTTCAATTTTACCAATGTTGCGGATGTCCATTCTTACGGAAGAATAAAACTTGAGCGCCTGTCCACCCGTAGTCGTCTCAGGGTTGCCAAACATAATACCGATCTTCATTCTCATTTGATTGAGGAAAATTACTGTTGTTCTTGAGCGACTTACCGCGGCTGTTAATTTGCGAAGAGCTTGACTCATAAGACGAGCCTGAAGTCCCATGTGAGAATCTCCCATATCGCCTTCTATTTCCGCACGTGGAGTTAACGCGGCTACGGAGTCTATGACAACCACATCGAGCGCGTTACTGCGAACGAGGGCTTCGACTATGTCGAGAGCCTGTTCTCCACTATCAGGCTGTGAGAGTAGAAGATTGTCCACGTCCACACCTATCTTTTTTGCGTAGACCGGGTCAAGCGCATGCTCCGCGTCAACGAACGCGCATATACCGCCGTTCTTTTGCGCTTCAGCTGTAATGTGAAGACTTAAAGTCGTCTTGCCTGAACTTTCAGGTCCAAAAATTTCGACGATCCTTCCGCGTGGGACTCCGCCACCCAAGGCAAGATCCAACGAAATAGATCCGGTTGAAATCGTCTCTATGGAAGTGTGACTTGCTTCTCCCATTTTCATTATTGCTCCTTTTCCGAAGTTCTTTTCGATTTGAGAGAGAGCTTCTTCTATAGCTTTGTTCTTTTCCATTTTTTCCGTATTTTGTTCTTTGTTTTGTTCTTTTTCCTTAGTCATGTTACTTAGGTTATGAGGTTATTTTTTTGATTAGTTTTGATTGGCCCGGGCTTTGTGACTCTATTGTAGGTGAGTGGATACTCACCGTCAATAGAATTTTTAATAAAACCGCACTAATTTTAGCATGCGAACCTTAAATTTTCCTTAAAAAATCCTTAAATTTTCTTAAAATTTTCTTGAAATTTTCCTTAAATTATTTTGCCGATTTGGAAAGCTTCGTAGCCTTCGGCTTTGATAATTTCGAGAGTTTTATCCTGTTCGTCCGGACTTACCACTATAATCATGCCGATACCAAGGTTCCAAGTGTTTTCCGCCTCTTCTTTTGAAATTTGTCCAAGTTCTATGATTTTTTGCATTTCTTCGGTCGGAGGAGGGAGCAAGCTCAAATCAGCTTTTGACCCTGTACGATCTAGAATACGGCAGATGTTTCCTGGGATTCCGCCACCTGTGATATGCGCAACGCCTTTTAAAGTTACTTGTTTTGGCTGACCGTAACGGCCGTGAAGAGCCATGATGGCGTTGTGATAGATAATTGAAGGAGTGAGTACAACTTCGCCCCAAGTTCTTTTGTCATCGAATTTGGCAGTCACCCAGTTTGTGCCGAATTTTTCTCTTAATATGTAACGAACGAGAGTCATTCCGTTTGAGCGGAAACCCGGAGAGCGAAAGCCTATAAGTGTGTCGCCAGAAGTAACGTGTTCGCTGGTTATGCGCTTTTCTTTGCCCATAATTCCTACCGCGGAGGCGTTCCATACATAGCCGTTGAGAGCACCGGAAAGTTCAGCAATTTCGCCACCAACAACTGAAATGCGTTGTTCAAGACAAGCTTTTTCAAGGCCCGACATCATCTCATCAATTTTTTGTATATCTACTTTGTGAGCGTCGATTGTGTTGGTGATCGAAATGCATTCTGCTCCAGCACAAGCCGCATCGTCCGCGACCATCGCGAGTAGATCGTATCCTAAAGTGTCGTATTTATTCATGAGTTCGGCAACTTCCATTTTTGTCCCAACGCCGTCGTCGTTCGCGACCATATAAAAATCGCCCATATCTATCGCGCCGGTAAATCCCCAGTCATCTACCAGAGGTTCGCCAATCATACCTTTGCGACCTTGGAATGTCTTTTTTGCGTGAGCGTATGCTATTTCTGAGGCTTTGTCTCCTGTCTCTACATTTACTCCTGATTCTGCGTAAGTTGCCATTTGGGGTGGGGTTAAGGTGTTGGGGTAACCGGTCATTACTTGACGAGCACATGATGACCGGTCGCAAGGCGGTCGCTTATTGCAAAATTTATTCGTACATCGCCGCTTTTCTATCGCTTGCAATTTTGCCTTTTTCAATTTTGATTACTCTTCTTTTGATCTTATCTACGATGTTTTTGTTGTGAGTCGCGAGCACTACGGTAGTTCCTTCCTCGTTTAATTTCAATAATAAATCGATGACTTGGCTTGCGTTTTCGTCGTCTAGATTGCCTGTTGGTTCATCTGCTACAATCAAAGTTGGTGAGTGGACCAAAGCGCGCGCGATCGCAGTTCGCTGGCGCTCCCCTCCTGAAAGTTGGCGGGGATATTGGTTTCTTAATGATTCAAGGCCTGTTCGGCGCATAGAATCCACTGTGTATCTTTGAATGAGTGATTTTTCGTAGCCGCAAACTTCGAGGGCGAAGGCGATGTTTTCGTATACTGTTTTTTTGGGAAGGAGCTTGTAGTCCTGGAAAACCATGCCGACTCTTCGGCGGTATTCTTGGAGTTCGCCCGCGCGCGCGCGGGTTACATTGAAGTTATCTACAAGAACCGATCCTTTCGTTAAAGGCTCAGTTCCTATCAGTGCGTTTATCAATGTTGTTTTGCCTGCGCCGGATGGCCCGACTATTGATACAAACTCTCCTCTGTTTATGTGAAAATTAATGTCTTCGAGGACAACTTTTTTGCCGTAATGCTTTGATATGTTGGAGAAAAGGATCATGGGCTCAGTATATAGAATGGGTGTTTATTTGTGAAACTTTTCGTGGACTTCACGGAGAGCTTTGTTTGTGACATGCGTATAGATTTGAGTTGTCGTGATAGACGCGTGACCGAGAAGCTCTTGAACAGATCTGATGTCGGCGCCATTCATGAGAAGCTCTGTTGCGAAGCTGTGACGGAGTGTGTGCGGAGTAACTTTTTTCACAATTCCAGCCTTGCGGGCATACTTAGAAACAATCGATTCAATCGAGACTGTTGAGAGACGGGCGGATTGAGGATTGATTATTTCTTTGGCTATTTGAGTGCTTGTTTGTGTATCAACGCCGGTTTGTGCGCCAACGCCAATAGTGATGTTTTTGGCTTTTCGCCTTGGGATTGAAATAAAAAGTGGCTCGCTGTTGTCGACACGCTTGTTTATGTAGTTTTGTATTGTTTCCGCGGCTTTTTCCGAGAGAAAAACAATGCGTATTTTTCGGCCCTTTCCGCGGACCGCAAATTCTTTGCGTTTGAGATCGACTTGGTCTCGATTTAGCGAGGCAAGTTCAGATACGCGAAGACCTGTTGAGTACAGCGTTTCGAGGATTGCGAGATCACGAGCGCCGCTCAAACTTTGCGGCTCAACTGCGTTGAAAAGTCGGCTTAGCTCTTCCCTGCTTAAAACTTCAACTGTGCGATCCTGGATTTTTGAAAGCTCAATTTTTTCCGGAGCGAGAGTTTCTATATCGTTCTTTATGAGGTATTTGAGGAAAGCTCTGAGGGCTATAATATGGTAGTTTTGGGTTTTTACCGAAAGAGATTCGCAGGCTTTTGCTCTGCTTTGGTTTTGCCCGTAGCGATTGAGAAAAAGTCTGTACTTGTTTATTAGTTTCAGATCGATTTGGCTTGGCTTGAGGTCAGGTTTGCTTTCTTTTGTGAGGAATTCTTTGAAGCGACCAAGATAGTGCGCGTAGTTTTCTATTGTTTTTTGCGATTGATTTTTTGTGACTTCACAGTATTCGAGGAAGTCCGTGATACAGGTGGCGACCGTCATGAGGGTTTTGGTTTGGGAGGGATTGGTTTGCACAATAAAAAGCGTCCTTATTATAGCAGGATGCTTAAATTTTGATATTTATTCTTTTTAGACCGTCTTTTTCAGCTCTTCCAGAGATTTTGGAGTGCCGGCTTTTATGGCTGAAGCTTTTAAGTTTTGGATTAATTTTATGAAATAATTTTTCATTATATCCGCGACTTCCGTATCGTAAATATTTTCCAAATCTTTTTTGTGTTCCTCTATTTTCTCGAGGACTTCGTTCAACTCCGCTTCCGGAACTTCTTCTCCTCTGGCTGTTCTATTTGAGACGTCCATTACTTTTCCGTAGATTTCCTGAAAAGCAGGGTTTCTGAATCCTTCGCTAAGAATGAGTCTCGCTATAGGCGCTAATCCTCCTTCTTGTTCAGGAGTTTCGTTTGGACCTTTTGATGATCCTTGCAGTCTTGAATCCGCCATGTTTTTATTGGTAAATTTTTCATATTAGTATATCATAAATTCCCTAATCATTCAAGAACCATTCAGAAGTATGATCTACACAAAGGACAAACTAGAGCAGTTGGAAGAAAATAGACTGGCTCCTTATGCAGTAAAAAGTATGGAGTCGAAGGGGCGAAAGTTTAAGGACACTTCCGCTTCGATTGGAAGATCCGGGATTGAAAGATACGGACGACTTTGTTTTCAGAAGGACAGGGACAGAATCATTCACTGCAAGGCTTTTCGAAGGCTTGATGAAAAAACGCAGGTTTTTCCGGCATTTGTCGGAGATCACTACAGAACACGCCTGACTCATACGCTGGAAGTTGCGCAAATAAGTCGTGACATTTGTCGTCGACTTGGCTTGAATGAGGATCTGGCCGAGGCAATCGCGCTCGCACATGATCTTGGACATCCACCTTTTGGGCATGCCGGGGAAGATGCTTTGAATGAAGTTGTGCCTGGTGGTTTTGAGCATAATAATCAAAGTCAGCGCATAGTCGAGAAGCTTGAAAAATTGTATCCGGATTTTGATGGACTGAATTTGAGCCTTGAAGTCCTTGAGGGACTGGCAAAGCATCAAACTTCTTGGGATCGTAGCGGGGAGTTGGGGGTTGGAGATGGTGTTGTTATGCACCTTGAGGGACAAGTCGTTAATCTGGCTGATGAAATCGCTTATACAAATCATGACATGGATGATGGCTTACGAAGTGGTATTCTTCTTATTGAAGATCTTTCCGGCGCTGTACTTTGGCAGGAGGCTGAGAAGTTGGTGATCGAGAAATACGGACAAGTGCCAAGCGGAGAAGTTGGGATTTCAAGAATTATAAGCAGTATTATTTATTTTATGATCGATGATGTTGTGCAGAATTTTGATGAGACGGCTGTGACATTCAGTAATAGTATGGTAGAAAAGATAAAAGAGCTCCGAGAAATCTTGTTCGAGAAATTTTATTTGAGCGAGAAGGTGAAATCGAAACTTGATAACGGAAGAGTGATGATAAAAAAGCTTTTTCAATATTACGTCGAAAATCCGGAGAAAGTGCCCGAAAAATATCGATGTAATGAAAGTAATGAGGGTATTGAAATTGCAATTAAAGATTATATTGCCGGGATGACTGATCGGTTTTTGGAAAAAGATGTGGAAAAATGTTGTGGGACTCAGGACATTTGAATTGCAAGCATGTTGTGCTAATATTCGTGCGCTATGATATGTCCAAAATGTAAAAAAGGAGAGACTTCAGTCGTAGACTCGCGCGATTCGGATGAGGGCAAAGCCATT
>Ga0172380_10002215_pt1 | contig 30939 bp, 44 predicted proteins | sample Leawe162metaG_FD_119747 | JGI IMG/M metagenome (GOLD analysis project Ga0172380, IMG submission 119747) | Leachate microbial communities from a municipal landfill in Southern Ontario, Canada - Leachate well 162 metaG | ecosystem: Engineered > Solid waste > Landfill > Unclassified | place... | reverse complement strand
TGTCATTGGACAGGCGATTTTAGAAAGCGCGCACTGCCGGGTATTGCCGGGTTTCTCCGAGTGATTCCGCCTGCACGCCGCCTGCAGACGTTGCCCTAGGACTTTAGAACAGCCGGCCGGTTGAGCCGCAAGGGCCGGGGAACTTTAGAACGCGCGCACTTCTCCGAACCCGCGTCGAACCCAATTCGATAAGGACTTACGACCGACCGGGCCAAGGCGGGAGAACTGCGCGCAGCGCGCGAAGTGCGCGCCCTATACCCCACCAAGTTTACCCCGACCGGCAATGGACGGCTCCCACGTTGCCAACTGTTCGTCCTGGGGAGTCGACACAATCCGCCCGGCCGCCAGGTCGTTCAACACCTCGGCGATCAGGACCAGACCGAGCGGCATCAGCGCCCGCCGCCAAAGGCCGGCCGGGCTGTCGTCGGGCCGGATGAGCACATGCCGCTGGGCGGCGATCGGCCCGGTGTCCGCGCCGTCATCCATCCAGTAGACCGTGCCGCCGGTCACCCGCTCCCGGAACCGCAGCGACCAGGCGATCGCGTCCCGACCGCGGTGGAGCGGCAACAGGCTGGGATGGTAACCGATCGCCCCCAGCCTCGACCGTTCACGGACCGCTTGTGAGATGAACGCGTGACAGTGCGCGGCGACGATCAAGTCCGTCCCGGCCGGAATGACGCCAGGCGACAGATCGCGAGAGCACGGTACCCCAGCGTCCGTTGCCGCCGCGCGTAGGCGGTCGGGCTGGCCGCCGGGCGAGAGCCCAGGTGCGAACGCACCGAGGACGCTGTGGCCCTCGGCGATACAGAGCCGAAGCACCTCCGCCCCAAAGTACTGCTGGCCCGCAACGAAGATCTTCATCCCGACGCTCCGAGGTACCGGAAGCCCTGCACCGCGCGGAAGTGGCCGCCGAAGCCGGCCCCTTCCTTGTAGCCGCTCTTGACCAGCGATGCCTTCGACCGCGCGCGGTTGTCGCCGTGCAGGACGGCCGAGACCTGTACCCACTTCCCGTCGCGACGCAGGCCGGCGGCCAAGCCCGGGTGCGAGGTGTGAAACAGCGTCGGCATCGGCAGGCCGTAGCGATTTTTCCCCTCCCTCCACAGCTCGCACACCGCGTTCAGGAACCGCATTCCCACGCCCGCGCCCTGCCATTCGGGCATGACGACTAGGCGGCACGCGCGGGCTTCCTTCATCCCCGGCCTGGTCGACACCGCGACGTGGACCACCAGCTCCCCCTCCACAGTGCCGACGTAGTTCGTCGCCGCGATCATCTTCGGCAGCTTCAGATAATGATGCGGCTCAAACAGGGGCCAGTGACGCCAGTCGGTCTGGTGGATCTCCAGCTCGAATTGGGGTCGCCGAAGCCCCCTCCCGGAGTAGCGGCCCGTGGCGGTGTCAAACACCCAGCACGGCTCAAGCCACTCCAGCACGTCGTAATGCGGCGTAAGGATCAGCACTTGGCCCGGGCCGCGACGCCACGCCTTGGCGAACGCCAGCGCCCCCATCCTGGCGATCTGTCGATCGACCACGCTCGTGAACTCGTCCAGCTTCGCCCGCGGCGGTCGCTCGACAACCAGCCGGGCGACGTTCGCGCGGAACTGCTCGCCGTTGCTCAACACCGAGAACGGCCGAAGCCACGCCTGGACCGTGCCGAGGCCCACAGCGGACAGCGCGGCTGGCACGGGGTCAAAGTCTCCGCGCGGGTCGATCGCGTCGACGATCGGCCGGCGCTGGGGCCAGGCGGGCGAGTAGAACGGAACGTCCGGCCAGATCGTCCGACCGATGGACGTCTTGCCGGTGCCAGACGGCCCGACGACCACGCCGATCTGCCAGTCGTCGCCGTCGATGGGCAACTCCGCCGACAGTCGAAAGTCGGCCCCACTGGCACAATTGAAGAGGGATTTGACGCGAGCGGCCCGGTAGGAGGAAACGTCGCGGCACCGGTTGTGGATCTCGATACGCATCAGACCGTCACCACCTTCAGCTTGAGCCCTTGCTTCAGCAGGCGGTTGTACGTCCGGCGTTGATCCCGCTCGTTCCTGCAGATCGCGATCACCCCGTACTGTTGACGGTAGGTGAACCGGTGCCTCTTGACCGTCTGCGGCCGCTTCCGTGCGTCGCTCATGCCTCGATGATGCCGCGCCCCAGCGGACACAGCCAGCACTGCCTTCGAACTAGGTTTGACGCTCATTCAACGTCGCCGATGACCGGCACGATCGGCTCGTGACAGAGCCACGCCCGGAGGAGCTGCAGGAGAATGGCGTCGGCTTCTTCGTCCGTCATGACTTCACCAACGGCAGCTCGTCCCAGGTCCGCCCGTCGAGCCGGCGGCCGGCGGCCTTCTTGCCGACGCGGGCGCTCGCCCAGCCGTTCGGCCAGTCGTGCCACTCCGGATTCTTTGGGCCGCTGATCGGGCGAGCCCCGGCTTCACCCTGGAAGATGAGGACGCGTCGTTCACCTTCACACTCATCGGCGGGCTTCCACTCTCCCCACTGCTTGAAGAAGAACGGAACGCCCGCCGCCTGGCATTGATCGCGGACCGAACGCGCCCAGTCTGGGTGCATGGGCCGCGACTTGGCACCGCTCTCGCCCCCCGCGATAATCCAGTCAAGCTGACTGATCGGATTGAGCTGGCCTTGCCACCAGGCCGGGACGCCGTGATGGTCGAGGTGGATTGCCCCCAGCAACGGCTCCATCGACAGCCCCAACACCGGCGAGAGATCGCGGCACTTGAGCAGCTCGGGAATCCGGCGGTCGGCTGTTTCCTGATCCTCGACGCTCGTCAGCAGCCAGACATTCGGCAGCCCTTTAAGCAGGTAGCTCAAGGGCCACATCCGCCGGATGTTCTCAGGTCTCTTAGTCACCAGCAGCCAGTCCAGCCAAGGCGTTTCAGGGATGATGTCGAACGTCCGCCAACGCTGCATTGTGACAGGTCCATCCGCCTCCGCCGGCATCGACTCCGGCCCCTCGAAGAAGTCCGCCAGACTCGCGCAGAACACCCGCCGCCGTTCGCCCGCCGCCTTGGCCTCATCATTCCACTTGAACGGCAGCCGCATGTACGCGTCGGCCCCGATCGCCCGCGTCCCGTTGGGCCCCCAGATCCCGAGCACCTTGGGATTGCGTTTGCTGTCGCGGTCTGCGTAGCAGAACTTGCACCCGTCGCTCACCTTGGTGCATCCGCGCCACGGGTTGAACGTGTAATGAGCCCACTCGATCGACGTCTTACCCATCACCGCTCCTTGATCATCGCGAGCATCGGCGCGCGGCCGGGCTCCTGGACATGCTTCGGGGAGAACGCGTAACACTCAGGCCGACCGCAGCCGTAACGCTTCGCGGCCGCGTCGACCTGGCGAAGCGGCCGGCCGCAATGCGGGCACGGGATCAGCTCGATCCGCACGTTGAGGCGCAGCCCGCCCTTGTCGGTCCGCCGGGCGTACGGCACGCCCGGGTAGCCCTCTTGCGCGAGCAGCTCCTGGCGGTCGTACAAGTCGCCGTCGATCACCAGCGTCAGCGGGTAGCCGAGCGACGACAGCAGATCGGCCGCCGACGTCGCCGCCTCGTCGCCGGCCGCGATCGCCGCGGCGGCGCTGGCCAGCCGCCAGACGTCCGCCGCGCAACCGGTCTCCGGCTTGTTCCGCCGGTCGCCCGATCGCACGATGAACCCGTCCGCGTGCAGGGCCGTGAACACGCCGGAGATCTGGTGATCGAAGACGCCCAGCTTTCGCGCCGCCTCCCACAGCGTCAGCGGCTCAACGGCCAGCAGCGCGAGGATCTGCTCGCGGCGCTTGCCCCGGTACTCCGCGTGCACGGCCCCGGCGAGTTTGCTTGTCGGCGTGGTCTGATCCATCCGTGGATCTCCGGCTTCCTAAAAAGGCACGTCCTCGTCATCCGCCACCAGGTGTGGCTGGTCGCGGCTCACGGCGTCGGTCTCATCGAGCACGACGTCTTCCCGGCGGCCGAACAGGTCGCGGGCACCGCCGCCCGACACACGCGTCGGGCCGGCTCGCTCGTCGGGCTTCACAGGACGCAACACCACACACGGGCCGGTTCGCCGGCCGCATTTCTTCCAGGTCAGGGACATCGGACTCTCCGCTTAGAACGGGGGATCGTCGTCGTCCGTGACTGTCACGCCTGGCCGCGTCAATGCGGCCGGCTCAATACCGGTGCCGGCGTCCGTGCCGGCTTCCTCCCGAGTAGCCCCGGAGGGCGCGTCCTTGCGTTTGGTTCGATAGCCGGCGACGTCGAAGAGGCGCGGCTGCACGCGCTCCCGTTCCTCGGTCGCCTTGTACGCCTCGATAAGTTCCCACGCCTCCCGCGGCGTCAGCTCGCCGACGAAGTCCGTCCGGCCCTTGCTCATCCGCCGGCACATCGGCCCGACCGGGTACCGGCTCTCCGCCGCCATCGTCTCGATCTTCCGCGCCATCCGCTCGCCGCACTCACAGTTCCGCCGTCGCACCTTGCCGGCCCAATACCCGGCCCCGCGCAGGTCCACGAAGCCCATGTCCTCCAACACCGCCATCACGTCCTCGACGCCCGCATTGTCGAGCTGCTTGCTCGACTCGACGCCGCCCACGTTCCGCAGCAGCAGCCGCCAGCGCACGGCGTCACTCCCGACGATCAGCCCGACCTGACGCGCGGCGACGTGGAGGATTTTTAACTGCGGCGTCGTTGGCATTCTTGACCTCTTGATCAGACCACAGCATTTCATCGCAGGCACTGCACATCGTTTCGGCGGCGTTGACCCAGTAGCAGCCATCGGGGCACGGGCTGAACTCCTCGCACCCGCACACCGCGCAGACGCCGGGAATGGGCTTGCCGTCCGGCGAGAGAAAGGGGTTGCGTTCCGGAAGCGGGGCCGCCACCGCCGCCTTTGACCGGCACTTATCACAGAGGAGGTCCGCGCCTGTCCTGCGACGTCGAACGCACCGTATACAGTTAATGCTCATCCCGTCCTCGCCTGCCGCATCGGCTCAACCTGTGCCTGCGCCAGCAGCATCTCCGCCCGCGCGGGCGGGAAGCCTCGGCGCATCGCTTCCTGGAGCAACGGCAGGTCGATCGACGACACGTTCCGCAACTCGCCGAGCATCGTGGCGTACTCCACCAGCTGGACGCAGACGCCGACGCCGCCCGTGTCCGGCTCGTTGCAAAGCCGGCAGAGGAACCGCGTCGCCGTCGTTTGGATCTTCAGCTTGTTCTTGGCGAACATCTCGCGCACCTGATCGACCGTCACCAGCGGCTCGCCGCCGTCGCCGCCGCCGGCCCGGAGCGACGCCATCAGGTCGACGCGCGGGAAGATGCGCCGGCGGATCTGCGCCAGTGACTCGTCCCCCTGGCGGGACTGCTGCCGTTCCAGGTAGCCCAGCATGTCCGCCGTTCCGCACCACAGCTGCGCCGCCTTCGTCGCGTCGTACAGATCAGCCAGGATGTAGAGCGGCTTGTCCCCCTTCGCCTCGCGCAGGTTGTGGACCTGGTCGATCAGCAGCACGAACGATCGACCGACGTCGCCCTGCCCCTTGAGCGCCTCGACGACGCGCGTGAACCGCACCCGGTTCGATCCGCTGCGATCCTTCCCGACCGCCGCGCACAGCTTGATGAGCAGGCCGGTCGGATTGGCGTCGACCTTGTCGATTGTCAGCAGCGCCGACCGGCGGGCACCCATCTCGCGATGGATCGCCTGCAGGGCGGTCGTCTTGCCCATGCCGCTGGTGTCGGGGCCGTACACCAGGCTGATCGTGCGCTTGTCCAGCGCGTAGTTGGCGACGCCCTTGATCTCCTGCGCGACGTTCGTCCAGACGAACTGCGTCGTCGCCGGGCGGCTTCGGCGCTGCTCTTCCTCGACCAGCCACGCGTCCAGGTCGATCGCCACCTGGGCCTTGTTGCCCCGGTACGTTCCCTTGAGGAACTCGACGATCACCCCGGCCGACATGCCCAGGGCGCTGGCGATCTGGTTCTTCCCGATCTTGTGGAGCTGTCGAAAAACCTCGACGTCCTGCGCCACCGTCTTGATCTGTTCCTCAGTGACGGCGGCGGCATCCGTGCCTTCAGCGATCATCCTTGACGCTCCTCTAATGCGCTCTCGATCGATCAGTGCATTCGAGCCAATCATGACTCCTCCTGGCGCTGATCCATCAGCTCGCGAAATGACGGGGCGAATCCAATGTCGCCCCCGGTATCCCCCATGGTGTCTTGGTCATCGGCCCGGCCTCCGTAAATGAAGCGCTCGGGCAACGGCACCGACTCCGACCCCACGGCCATCCGGCCTTCGAGGGCGTGTCGAATCTGCGGTAACTGATCGTCGAACGCCGTTCGATGCGGGGCGATCGACGGCGGCGGATCGTCCGACTTCGGCTGCTTGGCGAGCGCCTTCTCCGCCGCCAGTTGGCCGAGCATCTGCAGCGGGTCCAGGCCCATCTTCGGCCGGTTGTCGACGTAGTCCTTCTTCAGCTTCCGCACCTGCTTCTGCTTCTTCGTCGCCTCGCGCAGCGTCTCCTTGTCGGCGTTGAACGGCAGCCGGAGATTCGGCGGGGCTTTGCAGATCAGCCGGCCGTCCAGGTCCAGCACGTACACGCCGTCGCTCAGGTTGTCGCCGACGGCGATCAACACCTGCTTGCCGTATCGGGCCTGCACGTGGGAGTCGAACGCACCGAAGAACATCCCCTTCCAGGTGACGCCCTGGCGGCCGACCTTCAGCGGCCCGTAGCGCGGCAGGCACGCGAACGAGAGCAGGTCGCGCTCCATCGTCCGCTTGCGGTCGAGGTTCGCGGCAAACGCCTGACGCGGCGTCTGGCCGTCCATCGCGTGGCCGGTGTGAACGCAGTCGTGATAGCCCGCCGCCAGCCACTCGGCGAAGCTCTCGCGCAGCTCTTCCAGCGTCGGCGCTTTGCCGGCGGCCATCGCGTCGGCCAGCCCCTCGGGCTTGGTCGCCGTCGTCCCGCCGGTGTAGGTGTCCCACCACTTGCTGAACCCCTTGGCGACCGTCCCGAAGGCCCGTTCGATCGGCTTGCTCTTCGGTGCGTACGGCTTGGCGTGGGCGACGTCGACGCCGCAGAGAACGAACGCGCCGATCACGCGATCGGGGGCCGTTCCCTCCCGCCGTTCTTTCTTGGTGACACCCTGCAGCGTCCGGCTGTCGAAGTCTTTGCCGTTGTCGATCAACACCTGATCGGGCAGGCCGTGCTCGGCCGCGGCCGCCTCGAAGCTCGCCAGGATGATGTCCGCGTTGGGCGCGGCGGCGGAGATCTGCCAGCCGACGATCATCCGGCTCCGCAGATCCTCGAACCCGCTCAGCGTCGGCCGGGCGTGCTTCATCCCGCCCTTGCCGTCTGGCACCGCGCACATCAGGTCGAACGTGTGGTGATCCGCGCACCAGATCGAGTTACTCCGGAGGCCGTAGTAGTCGCGGACGATCGGCGGCTCGCACTTGTCGTAATGAGCCTTCTCCCCCTCGCGCATCAGAATGACAACCTGGCGGGGAATGCCGGCGATCATCCGCTGGCACGCCTTGTAGTTGTGCACCGCCCAGCCGCGCTTGCGTGCGTCGATCGAGGCGAACTTCACGCAGTCCGCCAGGCTCGGCCGGTTCTGTGTCAGGTACAGCTCTTTGACCCGGGCGAAGAACGGATCATCGCCCAGGGCGGCCGCCCGCTCCGTCGCGCGTCCGCCCCGGCCGTCAGCCAGCCCCGCCAGGCCGCCGGTCTGGTAGCGCTTCTGCCAGTTGTAGAGCGTCGACCGATTGAGCACGATCGACCGATGGCGGAACGCCGGCACCTCGCCGAGTAGCAACTGCTGGACGAACCGCCCCGTGGCCGCGCATCGGTCGAAGCCGAGCGCATAGGCACCCCGGCACGCGTCTTCCCAGGCGTCGAGCACCTGCTTGCGGAACGTCGCCGTGTCGCGTTGCCGGTCGGAGAGGTGTCGCAGGTCCGTCCCGATCTCGCCGGCCAGCTTCACCCGCGCGAACGCCGGATCGGCGTCCTCCCGCACATACCATGCCGATCGCGCCTTGCCGCGCTTCTCTTGCCGGGCCAGCCCCTGGGCGAACCAGACCGTCGCGCACTTGCGGTTGACGTGGCCGACGTTCTGGCCGCTCCGCTGGGCCGCCTCGGCGCTGCTGATGAACAGCAGGCCCTCTGGCCGACGCGACGAACAATCCGCAACCGCGCGACCGGCGGGGTCCGAGACAGGCGTACTCGGTCCGCCCGAAGGGGAGGTTGCGATTGCGAGATTGCCCGCCGCGAAGGTCATGCTTCTTTCTCCTGTTGCTCTCGCGCCAGCCGCCGGCGTTCCTTGGCCGTCTGCGGCTGCGACTGGCGTTGCCGGGCAAGCCGGTCGGCCACGGCGACGGGCAATTGCCCGCCCTGACGCTGGTAGATTTCCAGCTCGTCGGGGGACGCCGTCTGGAAGAATCGATCGAGATCGGACGTCACAAGTGAGCGGGGCGGGGATCGAACCCGCACGGCGGCTGTCTGCTTGCCGCTCGCCTCCACCAGTGAAGGCCCGCTCGTAACGTGTCGCCGGCCGGGCTGACCGGCGACACGCGGTTCAAGAAGTCGCCTCCATGCGACCCACGGTTCCCATCACCTGATGAGTGCCACACCTCCTCTCTGGCCGCGCGTTCGTCACACGCCGCCCGAAAAGTCGTAATCGAACTCGGGCGCGGGGTCGCGCTCGTATGTCAGCTCCCGAACCGATCCGGTCTCGGCCGCCAGGCCCTGCGTCTCGCCGGCCAGCGCCACGTCCAGCGCGGCCGACTCCGACGCGGCCGGCACCACCGGCGACGGGGCCACCTCCACCTTGCGACCGCCCGGGGCGCAGCCGGTCGCGTTCGGCGGAATCCGCCGCTCGGCCGTCAACTTGCGCACCAGCTCCCGCTCCACCGTCATAGACAGTTGGGCCTGTGTGACGTGCAACTGCGTCCGATCCTGCTGGTCGCGCAGCTCGGCCAGCGTCGCCGACGCGACGCTCTCGGCCGTCACCGGCACCGGCTCGGGGGTTCGGGCCGCCCGCACCTGGCGATCGCCACGCACGCGCTCCAGCCCGCCGCGCAACGTGTCGATCAGCGCCTCGTCCCGGATGACCGTGATCGGCGACGTCTGGCGGGAGAACGCGCCGCCGTCGATCGAGAACCAGGCGGTGTAGGCCCCGAAGCACGCCGGGCAGTAGATCGACACCCGGCGTTCGCCGACGTCGCGCTGTCCCTCGTCCAGGTCGTGACGCAGGATGCAGTCGGCCGGGATCGTCGTTTCGCAGCGCGGGCAGACGCAGTACTGACGTGAGATGAACATGCCCCGGTCGGCCAGCCGGCCGGGCGCTTCGACTTCCGACACAGGCTCACAGGTAACGGTCATTGGACATCGCTCCATTCGTAACGGCCGGGCTCGCCCGGCCTCGGTTGGGTTCAGGTCACGGGGCTCAGGCAACTTCGCCGAGCAGCGTCATCGCCGCGGCGCACCAGGCGTCGATCTCGGCCAGCTCGTCCGAGTCGTTGACCGCTTCGGCGGTCGCCTCGGTGATCGGCCTTGCCAGGACGTGCAGGCCCGGCACGGTCGCCGCCTGGACGGTCTGGCTTGCCAGCCGGTGGCGGGCTCCGTCGAGCTGGCCGCGAAGTACGGCGCATTCGATCCACAGGTCGCGGACGCGCCGGATCAGGTTCTGTCGTTTGCGGACGTTCATCGGTTCCTTCCTCTCACCGCGGCGTTGCCGCGCTTTCGTTCGTTGATGAGGGCCTGCAGGATCTCGTGATCCTCGACCCGCCGGGCCAGCTTCTTTCGCACCTCCACGCACACCGCCTTGGCGTCGTCCGGGTACGTCAGCAGCACGTCGACGCTCCGCCCGGGGAAGCGGGCCTTGAGGGTGTTGCACGCGGTCAGGCCGATCATCCGGCGATCGGTCACCTTCTCGGCCACGTCTTGTTTGCTCATGACGATCTCCTTCCGCCGAACTGCACGGAGTAACCGGCCTTGTTCCACCGGCCGCACTCCGCGGCCAGCTTCTCGATTCGATCCAGTTCGGACTTCGGCGTGCAGCACGGTCCGAAGTACTTCCCGTCGAGCGTCCGGTGCAGGTAGCCGGCGGCGGCCTTCCCGCACGATTGACAGATCACGCTCGGCGGCCCGTTGCTGTGCGTCCCGGCGGCCACTGCCGCCCTGATCCGCCGGTCCATGTCGGACCGCCAGTCGACGCAATGCACCGGTGCCGTCCGCGACATCACTCCTCCAATCCACGATGACAGATCGCGTCGTCCAGGCTCGCCGCCTCACGGCCGACTTGGGCCAGCCGGTGCTTCGCCGCCGCCACGAACTTCGGGTCCAGGTCGCAACCCCAGGCGTTGCGGTTCTGCTCCAGCGCCGCGTGCAGGACGGTGCCCGAGCCGGCGCAGCAGTCGATCACCAGGTCGCCCGGGTCGGAGCAACCGGCCACGATCGGCCGGACGAGGTCCAGGGGGAGTTGCGTCGGGAAGCCCGCCAGCCGTTCCTTTGCGTTGTCGACCAGCCGGGGGATCGGCCAGACGTCGTCCCACAGCTTGCCGCCCGCCTTCGCCCGGCCGTCGTTGTAGAGCACCTGCCGCGCGCTGGGCCGGTTGAACGCGGCCTTGTTGAACACGAACCGCTTGGCGTCTTTCACGAAGTAGAAGAGATGGCGAGAGGTGCGGTTGAAGTTGTCCGAGCAGTTCACCCCGAACGTCTCATACCACTTCACCCAGGCTCGGCGGTGGAAGCCGATGGCCGTCGCCTCAACGCACAGCTCGGCCGCGAACTCGTCCGACACGATCAACCAGAACGCCCCGTCCGGCGTGAGCACCTCGCGCAGCTCGTCCATCCACGCGACGCACTTGTCCACATAGAGCTGCTCGGGCAGGCTGTCGGCCTTGGGCCCGTTCCCATAGTCGTACCCCACGTTGTATTGCGGATCGACGATCGCCAGCCGGGCCTTGGCCCGGGGGAGCGTCGGCAGCAGCTCGACGTTGTCGCCGACCTGGTAACACCAGTGGGCCGCCGTCGCCGGGTGCCTCGGCTTGACGGCCTTGATCTGGACTTCCTTCTTCGCCCGCCGCTGAACCTCACGCACGGCGACGGCCAGCTTGATCCCGCCGGCGAACACGTCGCCGAACAGCTTGGGGTCGGACTTCTTGACCGACCGGGCGTAAGCGATCGATCGGGCCGACACGCCGAAGAGCGACTCGCCAACCTCCGCCGTCCTTCCCGGCGCTGCATCGTTGCACTCTCGGGGACCGCCCGGGCCGGCCTTCGCCGCCGGGTTGCTGTCGATGAACACTTTCACTTCCTTGGCGAGCTTCCCGTAAGTGGGGCTGCCAAGCTTCGTGTTGAGTTCTGCGAACATCGACGTTGCGGCTGCCCGCACTGCCTCCGCCCGCGTCGCAAACGCGTGATGGATGCCGAGCGTCGGCATCCCGCCCGATCCGCCGGTCGGCAAGGAGTAGGAGAAGTCGGCAAGCCACCGCCCCTCCTTTGTGCAGGCGGCGTGAATCTGCGCCGACGCCTTCAAATCCTTAGGCACGCCCGGCACCTGGATGACGTCGGGGTCGGTGCACGTCCCGTGCTTATTGAAATTGTGAGGCTTGAAGCTCTGCGCGGACGTCGGTGCGACCGTTCCGCGTTTCAGGTTCGCCGCGCCCTTCTTCTTGCCCGCTTCGAATCGCGCTTCCAGCACGTTCGCAGCCGCGCACGCCTTCTGCCCTTCAGACAGGTTGCGATGGATCGCACGGCTATAGACGTAGTCGACCGGCTCGCCCCAGGACTTCTTGTACTCCGTCGTGAGCAGCGGCTGTCCGATGACGATCGCGGCTTGCTGGCGGTGCCGGCCGTCGAGGATCTTCCCGTCGAGTAACACGGCCGGATCGCGCTGGCCGTTGGCCCGCATGTCTTCCACCAGCGCCTGAAACTCAGCCTCGCTCATCGCCGGCAGCAACTCCGCCAGCGGATGAATGGGGAACGGCTTGAAGGGCTTGACCTTCGCTGACGGCTTCTTCTTCTGCTTGGACGGGACATTCATGGGCGGGGCCTCCTTGCCTGTGACGGAACGGATTGGACTTGCGACAGCGACCGCTCGACCGCGTCGATGTCGGCGGCGGCGATCGCGGCGAGCAGGTCGCACTTCGTGTCGATCGACAGCTCGGGCGACAACACCGCCGCGGCCAACTCCCGGCGGCGGCGACCCTCGGCGGACGGCGTGGGCTTACGGGAGGTCAGAGGAGATCCTGCCACGCCGCCCGCACGGTTCGATGCCACGACGTTTGAGTTGAGGGGGTCGGACATGGCGACTCGCTAGCAAGGCCCCCGCGCTGGGGCGGTCGGTTTCCCGACCGCCCCGGTATAGCGCGGGGAGCGACTCAAGTTCGCGAGCCGGCCAACTCCGGCTCGATGATTCGGGTGAGCTCCATCGGTTCGAGTTGGAGCAACTTGGCGAGCTTCGGGATCAGGCGCGGGCTCGGGATCGCTCCGCCCGATTCCCATTGCGACACGGTCGAGGGAACGACCTTCAACTTGCCGGCCAGGCTGGTCTGTGTGTGGCCGACCGCGATACGACGACGACGTAACTGGTGCATGAACCTCTCCGGCTCCGGGGTCGCACCTCCGTGTTGGTTGGCTGGGACGTCCATGCGTGTGCGATTATGATCGGTCGTGATCGTTTGTCAACGTTACTTATCGTTTCGGTCCCGATTTTTTATGACCGCTTGTGATCGCCCGTGATCTGTCGGGCAGTTTTTTCGGGCATGATGGAGGGTGTGGAAGCCAATGAAGCAGAGATAGACCGGGTCCGCGACGCCGCGATCATTCGCACGGTGCGCAAGCAGAAACGACTCACTCAGCGGGAGCTCGCCGACAAGGTCGGGACGAGCGAGCCGACGATTCGCCGGCTCGAAAAGGGCAACCCCGAAGTGAGCATGAACCTGTGGGCTGACGTCGCCAAGTTCTTCGGCCTTGAGTTTGACTGGGCGTCGGGCCACGTCATCGCCGGATCGTCCATCCCGGCGGCCGCAATTGCCCGAGAGGCAATGGAGCTCGGCCGCGTGCCATCGACGGAGTCAGCGAAGGAAGTGCCCGCCGGCTTTGAAGTGATCCCCGGTGCGACGCGGCCGATCCCGACGTGGGACATCGATGTCTCAGCGAACGCCTGGGTCGACGTCCCGATCTGCTCGCTCGACTACAACGACCCGCGCCAACGCACGATCGTTGACACCGGCCGGTTCCGGCTCAAGATCAAGGGCCACTGCATGGAGCCGGTGTACCGGTCCGGCGTCACGCTGGAGTTTGAGATCCTGCGGATCGATCGCCAGCCGCTGGAGTTGCTCGGCGACTACGTCGTCTGCAAGAATGACGGGACCGGGACGTTCAAGCGGCTCATCGCCATGGACGAAGACGCGCTCACGCTGGCCGCGATCAACCAGGCTGAGTTTCCCGGCGAGATCGTCGTGGCACGCCAGGAGGTCGCCCGGCTCGCTGTCATGAAGCACATTCTCACCGACCGGCCAAAGCCGGAACCGTTCCGCGTACGCAAGAGAAAGGGGCCTCGAAATGGCTGAGGAAGATCGCGTTGATTGGATGACGTCATCAGCACAACGCGTCCCGGTTCGCCGCGTCGACGGGCCGCCGCCGTACGTTCCCGCCCAGCATGTTCCGCCGCCGCCCGCGCAGCCTCACACGACGATCATCTACGCGCAGTCTCCGGCCGGCGGCCGACAGCCCGCGCCCGGGAACGCATTCGTTTCGGGCATGTTCGGCACGTTCGGCGTGATCGTCGCCTTGCTCATCGTGGCGGTCGGACTTGCGATCTGGCACGGCGCGAGCCAACCAACGCTCCCTGAGCCGAGGCCGACGCGGGGCAGTCCCCAAGTGTGGGTCGAGCATGTCGGCGCAACGCTGGCCGATGCCCAGCGGATACGCGTCACGGGCGTCAGTGCCACCGACGGAACGCGCACGGTCAAGGTTTACGCGAGCGGGCATCTCGGCCCGTTGACGACGCTGGAGGTGCGCGGCGTCACCGCGGGCCAGCGATTCGAGTACCTGATCGACTTCCCGGCGGGCGCGCCGCGCGGAACGCTCACGGCGAAATTCTCCGACTGACCCTTGACACCCGCCCTCCGAGCGCGCAACCTTCCCTCCTGCGAGCGACTCAAGAACGTCTCGCGACCCGCCCGGCACTAGTCGGCGGACATCCCGCGAACGAAACGGAAGCCCGAGTAAAGGCCCCCACCGCGCCGGTATAGCGCAGTGAGCCGAAGCACTCGGGCGACTTTGTTTCGGTCGCCGGCATGGACGCCGTTTTCCCCTCATTCCTCGCGTTTTCCCGGCGCTGCAACGCTGCAGCCTCGGGGCTGATCCATTCCGGTTTCGCTCCGCTTTCCTTCGCTACCCCTTTTCCCCCAGCTAGCCCGGGCCGGGCCGGTACACGTACCGGCTCGGCTCCGGGCGTTTTTCTTTTCGGAGCCCTCATGAACGCCTTCCGACTCATGCTCCAGTCCCGCAAGTTCTGGGCCGCCCTCGTCACCATCGTGCTCGTTTGTGCCTCCCACCTGCTCGGCGTCGAACACGCCACCGAACTGGCCGGTGCCATCGCCGCCATCGGCGGCGTCTACATCGCCTCCGTCGCCTACGAGGACAAGGGCAGACAGTCTGCGAGCGTTGCGCTGCTCGATGCGGCGCGGGCGTTTGCTGATCGCTACGACAACCTTCGCGGTGGTGTTGATGAACACACCCCCGGCTACGGCGAGTACACGCGACTCCGCGCCGCAATCGCGGCCGAGGACCGGCCCCCGCGTGATCCGCCCCGCGCGGCCAGCCTCCTCCTGCTGATCCTCCCGCTGGCGATGCTCGGCGGCTGCGCGGCGCTCGACCAGCCCACGCCCACGTGGCTCGCCGCGGACCGCGCCACGTACGACGCGATCGTCCCCGACTACCGCGACTACGTCGCCGCCGATCGCGAGCTGGACGAGATCCGCCGGGAGCGGCGACTCCGCACCGTCGACACCTGGCGCATCCGCCTGGAAGACGCCGAGCGACGGGCCGCGCGAACGCCGACGGCAACGAGCCCATAGTTTCCTCCGCGACGGGGCCGGCCTGGACAACCGGCCCCCGCCCGCCGCCGGCGACACGGCGGGCACCTCCGGGCCGGCGGCGTGGAGCCAACAGCCGCCGGCCTTTTGAAACAACCGTAACCGCCCGACCGGAGAACGACCGATGCCCGACACCGACCCGATCCAACGCCTCGCCAACCGGCTGATCGACGACACCGCCAAGACCCTCGGCGGCGGCTGGAAGCTTCTGTCCGACGCCGATCGCGAAACGATCCGGCTCTGTGCCGTCGACGCCGCCGGCCTCCAGGTCGCCGGCCTGCTCGCGCGCGGCACGGAGGCGTACGACAGCTGGCAAACCGAGCAACGCCAGATCGACGCGCAGCTGATGAACATCTCCAGCATCGCCCAGGGCCACGTGTCCGACGCGTTCTGGCGGGCGTTCGAGATCGCCGGCAAGGGCCTGGGCATCCTGATCGACAAGGCCCTGTAACGGCAGCGGCAAACCGCGTGATGACGGGAGGACGAGCGTATGACGACGACCGTGCTGGCAGCTTCCGAGGGACTGATGATCCCGCTGTTCGTGATCGTCGCCCTGATCGGCATGCTGCAGATCGTCGTCGGCTCGCTGTTCAACAGCCGGCTCAGGAAGCTGGAGTCGATGGAGACGCGGATCACTGATCAGGCCGAACGCATCGTCGATCAGAAAATAAAGGCGCTGGAGACCAACGACGGGCACATCGCCAAGCGGCTGGAGTTCGGCGAAGGCGAGTTCCAGAAGCTCCGCGACGACGACCACCGACTCCAGCTGGAAGTGATCAGCCGGCTCGATCGGCTCGCCGAGCGGCTCGACCAGCGGTTCGCGGCGGCCGTCGAGCTTCGCCGGCTGGAGGAACGCGTGGCGCGGATCGAAGGCAACCGGCCCCAGGCCCGGCCGCAAGGAGACTAGTGCGACACGACGACGAACAACTTCAGCGCGACGCCTGGCTTCGCCGCCGGTTGATCGACTCGCTCCACCTGGCCCGCGACCGATCTCCGACTGGCGACCGCACCGGCGTCTCGCTCAAGCGCGAGGCGCAATCCGGCGAACCGATCGACGGCGGCTTTGTCGACGACGCCCACTGCCTGAGCCTATGCCGCGACCTGGTCGGTCTCGGGCTGATCGTCGAAGAGATCGGCACCGTCCGGCGGATGGAACGCTTCGGCCTCGAACACGTGAGCTACAAGCTCAGCGACCGCGGCCTGCAACTGGTGCTCGAACAGATTCCCCCCGTCAAGGGCGTCTGGGACGAGCGGCTGTAATCAAACGACATGGCGCAGCACTCGTCCATCCTCAAGCTTCTCACCGCCGACGACCTGGCGGAGCTGGAGGCGTTCGCCGCGGCACCGGCCCGGACGATCGAGCAGTGCCAGGACTGGATCAAGGCCAAGGGCTACACCGGCGAGATCTCCTGGTCGGCGGTGCAGAGGTGGAAGCAGAAGTTCGATCAGCTCCGCCGGAACGACGCGGCGAGCGAACTGGCCCGGAGCGTGCTCGACGCCGCGACCCGCGGGAAGACGGCGATCGACCTGGCCGACGCGAGCCTGCTGACGATCGGCCGGGTGCTCTTCGAAGCGGCGTCGAACGTGGACGTCGACGACGTCGACGCGATCCGAAAGCTCGCGACGGCCAACCGCAACCTGGTCGCGACGAAGGCCGGCGTTCAGCAGGTGCGCGAGGAAGAGCGACAGCAGGCCGAGGCCGCGGCCCGGCGTGCGATCGAGGAAGGCCGGCAGACCGCCGCCAAGGGCGGCAGTGGCGAAGAGGTCGTCGAGGCGATCCGAAAGGCGTTCAAGTTTTAATGGCGTTTGACCCGTCCATTCTCCTCTGCCCCTTCCAGAAGCGCTGGCTCGCCGAGCCCGCCGCGCTGGCCCTCGGCGAGAAGTCCCGGCGGATCGGCTGGACGTGGTGCCAGGCGTTCAAGGCGGTGCTCGATCGCGTCGCCGGCCGGGGCAACTACTACCACCCCTCCGCCGACATGACCGCGGCCGTCGAGTTCATCGACTACTGCAAGGATTGGGCGGAGGTCGTCAACGCGGTCGCGGAAGTCGTGAGCGTCGGCGAAGAGCGCGAGATGGTCGACGGCGAGGAGATCACCACGCAGGTGATGAAGTTCCGCGGCGGCACCAAGATCGTCGCCGGCAGTTCCAACCCCAAATTCTTCCGGAGCAAGGGCGGCGCGGTCGGGCTGGACGAGTTCGCGTTCCATCGCGACGGCCGGGAGCTTTACAAGGCCGCGCACGCGACGGCCCTCTTCTGGGGCGACGGGTCCAACGGCGGCCTCCGCATCTGGTCGACGCACAACGGCCCGACGACCTACTTCAACCAGCTCTGCCGATCGGCCGAGCGGGGCGAGCTCGAAGCGGCCCTGCACAAGGTGACGATCGAAGACGCGGTCGAGGACGGCATCGTCGAGCGCATCCGCATGCGACAGGGCCGGCTCGACTACGTCCCGGCCGTCGACCTGGGTGCCCGCAAGGCGTGGATCCAAAAGCTCCGCGCGACCTGTCCCGATCAGGACACCTGGAACGAGGAGTATCTATGCATCCCGTCGAGCGACGGCAGCAGCCTGCTGAGCTACGGCCTGATCCAGGGATGCGAGACTCCGAACCTGAACCGCTGGACGTTCGGCGAAGACGGCTTCCGCGACGCCGACGGCAAGCCGGTCCGGCCCGGCGGCCCGATCTACGCCGGCTATGACGTCGGGCGGTCAAAGGACCGCTCCGTGCTCTGGGTCGTCGAGCAGATCGGCGACGTGTTCTACACGCGCATCGTCGACGTGCTGGCGAACACGAACTTCACCGTCCAAGAGGACAGGCTCAACCTGCTGATGCGCGGTTGCCCCGTCCGCCGGTTGTGCATCGACCAGGGCCTGATCGGCCTGATGCTCGCCGAGCGTCTGGCGACGCGCTGGGGTTACCGGGCCGAGGGCATCCAGTTCAACGTGTCGAGCATGGCGGCGATGGCGATGCCACTGCTCCGGCTGTTTGAGGACAAGCGGATTCGCATTCCCGCCGAGCCCGACATCCGCGAAGACCTGCACAAGGTGCAGAAGATCGTCAACGGAACCAACGTCCGCTTCGTCGCCCCGCGCGACGGCGACGGACACGCGGACCGATTCTGGGCGCTGGCCCTGGCGTGCCACGCCGCCGACAGCGCGACCGAACCCTTACCCCCCAGCCAGGCGAGGAAGCCCGCTGGCTGGTGACACCTTTTGCGGAGACTGCCATGCACGATCGAGACGGAAACCCACTGAAGGTCGGAGACAAGGTCTACATCCCCTGCGTGGTCGAGAGCCTCGATCCGCAGGCGGACTACTGCAATGTGTCGCTCAAGAGCGTGCACGGCCGCCGGCCGGACGGCGCGCTGGAGTCCATCCAGGCGATCAACACCGGCGTGCTGGTCAAGGGCGAAGTGCCGCCGGTGCACGTGATCTCGGTGACCCACAAGCTGCAGCTGCCCGAGTCGATCGAGTCGCTCGTTGCGATTTTGGTCGAAGAGGCTCGCGCCGCGCGTTGATCGGTTCTGCCCGCGTGCCGGCGGTGACTGCCCGCCGGCTGATGAATTGCCTTGGTCCGCGGTGCGGACCCTACAGGAGCTGCCATGGAAATCGTGACTGAAGACAAGACGGCCGAAGAGGTGCAGGCGGAGGTGGCCCCGGTCGTCGCCGAGATCGTCGCCGCCGTCGTCGCGGACTTGCCCGAAGACCCCGCCGAGATCACGCCGGAGATGGCCGTGCCGACGCTCGACCCCGAGGCCGAGCAGATCGACAACCCCGACAACGTCGCGGCCGTCGAGCTGGTGATGGCTGTCGAGGAAGAGTTCGCGATCACCATCCCCGACGAAGACGCCGCGACGTTGACCACCGTCGCCGAGGTGACCGAGTTCGTGACGGCGGCCGTCATGGCCCCGGCCGAGGAAGAGCCGGCCGAAGACGAAGCCCTCGACGAGGAAGTTGCCGCCTGATCGCCCGCCGCTTTTCTGCCTACTGCCCACTGACGAGTGAACACGCAAGCTTCCATCCCCGCGATCTGGGTCCACACGACCGCCGGTGCGTTCAACGCGCCGGGCCGCGGGTACGGCGCGTTCCTTACCAAGGCGCAGCAGGCACAGATCGAACGCGTCCGCCAGGCCCGGCTCCTCTTCGACGATCGCCACCGGGAGTACTTCCTGGACGAGAAGCGGACGCAGTTCGATTTCCCGCTCGTCCGCGTCGGCGATCGCATGACCCAGCTGTACCTCACCCAGAACGTGCTGGGCCTGATCAGCTACAAGGGGGCCGACCTGCTCTTCGGCGAACAGCCCACGATCACCGCCGAGATTGCGGCCCAGCAGAAGTCGATCGACGAGCTGGCCGAGCGTTGCAACCTCTACTCCCTGCTGTACGGCTGCGCGGTCGACGCGAGCTACGAAGCAGAGTGCTTCCTGGAAGCCTGCCTCGACGCCGGTCAAGTCCATCTGCGCCAGCTCCCGGCCGACGAAGTCTTCCCGCTGGGCGCGATCCAGCCGGACGGGCAGTACGCCCGCTACGTGCGCTACCAGGTCCGCAACGTCGGCGTCGAGACCAGCCCGCTCTGGCTGCTGATGGAGACGCTCTACAAGCCGGGCATGATCCAGCGGACCTGCTGGCAGATGGATCAGAACTACCGCAGGCAGAATCGGGTCGACCTGGCCGAATGGTCGAAGGCACCGGCCGAAGGCGACGACGCCGAGACCGACGCCGCCGAGCTGCTCGACGTCGAGCCGACTGGCGTCGCTCGCAACCTGATCACCTGGATTCCCAACCAGCTCATCCGCGGCCGGGCCGTCAGCGATTACGACTGCGCGATCGAGCTGCAGGACGCACTCAACGCCAAGAACTCCCAGGTGTCTCGCGTGCTCGCCAAGCACAGCGATCCGAAGCTGGCCGCCCCGACCGCGACGGCCGGCGGCGACGGCAACCTCCGCGCTGCCGACGACGTTTACTTCTTCCGCGATCAGTCGCAGATCCCGCGATACATCGTCTGGTCGGCCGAGCTGGACTCGGCGATGCGCGACCGCGCGTTCGTGCTCAACCAGCTGCTGGTGCGGACAGAGACGTCGCCGGTGTTGCTCGGCATGAAGGAGGGCGGCGCGCCCGACGCCTACCGCAAGGTCCGGCTCGAAAGCTTCAACTCGCTCACGAAGGCCGGACGCAAGGCGGCCTACTGGCGGACCGGCATCCGGCGGGCGATCGGCGTCGCGCAGGAGCTGGAGCAGACGATGACCGGGGTGCGGTACGACATCGGCACGGTCGCAGTCACGCTCCGCGACGGCATCCCGCCGGACGAGGACGAGCTGGCGACGCGCATCGCCTCACTCTACGCGGCCGGCCTCAAGTCTCTCCCGGCCGCGATCGAGGAACTGCTCCGCGATCCGGTCGCCGTCGAGAAAGAGCTGGAGCTGCTCTCGCTCTCGAAGAGGCCAGCCGCGCCAGCGCCCGTGCAGGCCGAGACGCCTGCACCCCAACCTGAAACACCGCCGGCCGAGCCGGCTGAATCGGAGGTCGCGTGAACCTCCTTCGATCGTTGTTCGAACGTGTCTCCAACCCCGCCGGAAGGCGGAAGGATTCGACCATGGCAAAAGCCACCCCGCCCGCTCGACGGGCTGATCCCAAAGCCTCCACCCGGCGCATCCTCGAATCGATGGTGTCGCCGCTCAAGAGCGAGGTCGCCGCCCTCAAGGGCCAGCTCGGCAAGAAGGCCGACGACGCCCCGGCCGCGGCCGCCCCGGTGAAGACCGGCGGCGCACTCACCGAGGATCGCCTGCTCGCGATCCTCGACGCCCGCGACGCGCGCAACGCCCAGACGCAATCGGTCGCCGATCAGCGGCGGGAGTTCGTCGCGACGAAGCTGAAGGATCTGCCGGCCTTCGCGGCCCGGTCCCTCGGCGACGATCCGGCCAGGTGGCCGGAAGAAGAACAGGCCCTGCGCACCGAGTATCGCGCGTCGCTCGCCGCCGCCGGCGTTAAGCCCGCCAGCGTCGGCGGCCGGGAGCCCGGCGGCAAGCCGCCCGCCAAGGCCGTCGACCTGAGCAAGCTCTCGCCGAGCGAGAAGTTCGAGCTCGGCCTGAAGCAGGAAGAGAAACCCCCGGCGGCAGCCGCCGCCGAATGACTGTGACCTGAGCCTTGTGACCTGAGCCGGCGCGTGCCGGCGCGTCGAAGTCTGAAGTCAGAACCCCTTTTCGGAGATCCTTATGCCGGCCATCAGCCTGCTCGATTACGCCAACCAGACCGACGCGCCCAAGAAAAGCGCGTTGGTCCAGAAGATCGCCAACGAATCCGTGTTCCTAAAGTTGCTGAGGTTCATCCCCTGCGATCCGCTCCTGGGCTACCGCTACAACCTGCAGTCTACGCTCGGCGGCATCGCCTTCCGCGGCCTCAACGGCAGCTACACCGCCGACGCGGGCATCATCAACCCGATGATCGAGACGACCGCCATCTTCGGCGGCCTGGTCGATACCGATCGCCAGCTCGCCAACGCTCCCAACGGGCAGAGCGTGCGGACGAATCACATCATGGCCAAGACGAAGAAGGCCGGTCTGTTCTTCGACAAGTATGTGATCGACGGCGACCCGGCCACCAACCCGCTGCAGTTCTACGGACTCAACGCCCGGCTCACCGGCGCGAACGTCACGTACATGGGTGACAACGGCGCGGCCCTCACGCTGGCCGCACTCGACGCCGCGATCGACTACGTCGTCGGCACCGACAACAGCCAGAAGGCGATCATCTGCAACAAGACGATCCGCCGGAAGATCACCAACCTGGTCGTCGCCGCGGCCGGCGGGGCGGCCGTGCTCGACGTCGGCCGGCAGCTGGTGGCCTACAACAACTGCCCGATCCACTGCATCGACGAAGACGGCGACGAGGCCGCGATCCTCGGCTTCGACGAGACGCGCGGCAGCAGCGACGTGACGACGAGCCTCTACGTCGTCCGCCCCGGGACCGACACCGAGGGCGAGAACCTGCAGGGCATCGTCGGCAGCAACATGATCGAGCACGTGGCCTACGGCGAACGCAACGCCGTGGTGCAGGACCTGGTCGAGGCCAACCTCGGCATCGCCCTGTTCCACCCGCGCGCCGCCGTGCGGATCGCCGGCATCACCAACGCGTGATCTGATCGCGCAACGTTCAACGCTCAACTTCCAACGCTCAAGAAACCCCGGCCCGCAAGGGCCACCCAACGGAGACTCTTATGCCCCCCATCGAATCCCTTCCCCTGGCCGGCCTGGCGATCCTCGTCGCGGTCGTTGTGCTCTCGCTCGTCGTGACGGCGTTCGTCACCGACCCGGCGATCGTCACCCCGGTCGACACCCAGGCCAAGCTCCTCACCGGCGCGCAGAAGACGGCGACCTACAACGGCACGGCCATCGACCTGGGCGACGGCTTCGCCCCGAGCCACGGCGGCCTGCCGGTGCAGACGTCGTTCAACGTGACGGAGCGCGACGCGACGACCGGCAACGAGACGTACACGGCCGTGCTGGAGGACAGCGCCGACAACTCCAGCTTCGCGGCGATCGGGCCGGCGGTGACGATCGCGGCGGTCGGCAGCGTCAAGCTGCAGGGCAAGGCCGCCCGCCGGTACGTGCGCGTCACGTTCACGCTCGGCGGCACGACGCCGATCATCACCTACGGCGACGCGTACCTGAGCAAGTCGCCGCAGTGATCGCGAGTCTGCCGCGGCCGGCGTGCCGGCCCGGCCTTCCTCTCTCACCTTCAAGGAGATCGACCATGGCTAAGGCCAATCAATCGCCCGCTCAAACGCCGCCGCCGACGCCGGCCCCGGCCGACCGGAAGCCGTTCGTCGGCTCGGCGGGTTACCGAGTCCGCACGCCGCACGCGGGATTCCGGGGAACCCGTTGCGGCGTCACGTTCACGAACGGCGTGGGGGAGACTCCCAACGTAAGGGCCGCCGAGCAGTGCGCCGCACTCGGGTACACGGTCGAGTGCATCGCAACGGGTAAGCGGCTGCACCCGCAGGCGAAGTAACAGCCGCGAAGCAGCAGCCGGCCGACCCGGAACTTTGATCCGCCTCTCCAAGGAACCCCAGCCATGCCTGACTACCTCAGCTTCGCCGACGCACAGATCATCGACCGGGACAACCGCAACACGCAGAGCGCGTCGGTCGGCCCGATGAGCGCGATCATCAACGACCTGGCGTCGATGATCGACGCCGGCAGCGTGGGCATCGAAGCGGCGTCGAAGGACGTCGACGCGATCGCCCTGGGCGGCGGGGCGATCAGCCACAACCCCGACACGACCAGCGGCCTGACGCTCGGCTTCACCGCCGGGCGGGTCTACTTCGGGCCGAGCCTGGTCAACGTCTCGGCGGGCACCGTGCTGCTGACGACCAGCGCGACGAACTACGTCGAGGTCGACGCGGCCGGTGCGGTGTCGGCCAACACCAGCGCGTTCACCGCCGGCCGGTGCCCGCTCTGGATCGTGACGACCGGCGTGTCGTCGATCGCCACCTTCACCCAGCGCCGAACGCTGCTCTTCTGCTTCCCCGACGCGAGCATCACCGGCACACAGCTCAGCACGGCCGGCAAGACCAAGACGGTCACCGCCGGCGGCGACACGCTCTCGGCGACGGGGACGGTGAAGATCCCGCTGCCGAACGTCGCCGGCACGATCACGGCGATCCGCCTCAACGTCGACACGACCGTCGCCGCCAACGACACCAACTACTGGACCTTCACCGCCGTGAACAAGGGGCCGGCCGGCACGGGCACGACGGACGTGCTGGCGCTGAGCGACGCCAACACGACCAAGCTCACCGGCGGGAGCGCCCTGACCAACTTCGTCCAGCGCGCCCTCACCCTTCACGGCACCGGCGCGAACCTGATCGTCGCGGCCGGCGACGTGCTGCTTCTCACGGCAACGAAGACGGCCAGCGGCGCGAACCTCGTCGTGCTGCAGGTGCAGGTCGACGTGGCGTTCACCGCGTAGGGCACCGCCCGCCGTAGGGTCCGCACCGCGGACCTGGAGCCAGAAGTCAGAAGACGGAGATTCGACCATGCAACGCAAGTACACCATCGACGTGCTCGACGACGCCGGCCGTGAGGTCAAGCGGGTGTACAGCGCGCAGCCGGCGGCCGGCGAGTCGCCCGTCTCGGCCGAGCTGGCGGCAGTGCTCGACGCGGCCTGGCGTCCGACGCCGGCCGACGTGGTGGTGGTCGCGCCACCGCCGCCGGCCCCTCCGCCGCGGCCGGCGGGCATCCACGTCCCCAGCGGCGAGAACTGGGCCGAGGCGGTCTACTCGGCCAAGCCGGGCGACACCGTCTGGCTCGAATCCGGCGGGATCTACACGCACAAGCTCGCCTCCCGCCAGTTGCGTGAAGTCACGATCGCGACGTACTTTGCCGCCGGGGAGAAGTTTCCCGCGACCATTTGCGTCCAGGCGGGCACGGCGATCGAGCTGCGCCGCGCAGCGAATGTCGAGATTCGCGAAGTGCGCGTCACCGCCAAAGAGACGACCGCCCAAGGCGTTCGACTCCTTGGCTGCCAGGGCGTGATACTCAATCGCGTCGAGTCGACCAACTTCACCTTCGGGGTGACCAGCGAGCCGGACACGGGGATGCGGCCGAACCACCTCACGCTCCTGAACTGCCACGTCCACGACAACTACAGCCCGACCGCCAACGACAGCTCCGGCGTGTTCATGCAGGGGACGGACGTCATCGGCATCGTCGGCGGCGTCTTCGATCACAACGGCTGGCGCGAGGGGTTCGGGGCCGGCGCGAGCAGGCAGCGGAATCACAACCTCTACATCGCCGGCGACTGCACCGGATTGGAAGTGACCGACGCTCGCATCAGTCGCGGTTGTTCGCACGGGCTGCAGGCCCGGTGTGGCGGGCGCATTCTGCGTAACCAGTTCGTCGACAATCCGATCCACCTCAGCCTCGGCTTGCTCAACGGCGGCGGGCCGATCACGCCCGGCGGCGTGCTCGGCGTCGTCAAACGCAACCTGTTCGCCGGCGAGCGGCGACTCGGCTCCAACGTCGGCGCCACCGAGCCGCGCGGCTGGGCGATCGAGGTCGGCAACCTGCTCGACGGCGAGATCCTCGACAACGTCTTCGCGTCCGATGCGCCGCCGAACACGATGACGGTGCAGGCCGCGATCAAGCTCGACGTCTGTCGGCTTGAAGGCCCTCCCGGCAAGGACGGCAAGCCCACGCCGCATCCGCAAGAGGGCAAGCAGATCAGGGTCATTCGGCGGCTGGTGATCACTGGCAATAAGGGCACCTGGCCGAGCAATCCCCCAGGCACGGGGCCGGTCTGGGCTGGCGCGAAGTGCGACGACCTGGTCAAGCAGCAGGACTGGCCCGCCGTCGACGTGGCGGCGGAGAGAGTGAGGGTCGGATGACCGTCCACCAGCTCACTTACTCGAAGGCGGAGATCGACGCCCTCATCGCCGCGGCCGTCGCGGAGATCGACTTGACCGGCTATTCGCAGGTCGGGCACGCGCACGCCGGCAGCGACATCACCAGCGGCACGATCGCCACCGCCCGCCTCGGCAGCGGCACGGCCAACAGCGAGACCTACCTGCGCGGCGATCAGTCGTGGGCCGCGATCGACCTTGCAGCGTATGTGGCCCTGGCAGGCGAGCAGACTGTAACGGGCGCGAAGAAATTTGAGGCCGAGATTTGGTCGAAAGCCGCCTCGGGCATGACACGGAATTTGCTTATTGAAGGCTCGGGCGGCGTGATCCTCCCAACAGTCGACATGATTCACCCCGGCGACTCGCACCCAGTGAGAATCGTTGGAAGTTCCGGGGTTATGCAGCTTTCCGGTGACGGCAACGGGAGCAATTTCGTGGTTACACCCGCGTTCCCGGCCTCGACCGTAAAGACGCACCCATCGGCCTCGGGCACTATCAAACTGCAATCGCACGACGGTTCCGGATACGTCGATTCCGTTTCGATCGCGAATGGCGTCACAACGCTGGGGGCAACAGTCGCCGCCAGCCTCGGACTCAGCGGCCCCATCACGATCACCGGCTCGGTCTCCACCAAGGTCAACTTCACGACCTCTACGCTCGGAATCACCAGCTACTGCGAGCAAAGCTCAGACGACTTTGTTCACTGGGTCGATTCCACAGACACCGGCCTTGCTGCCTACCGGCTATTCATCGGCGGGGCCGAACGGATGCGCGTTCAGCCGAACGGGCGAGTGGGGATCGGCACATCAACGCCGAGCGACATGCTGCAGGTTGCCGGCGGGGTGACGGCCGACTCGGCCAATCTCAGCGGCAACTGCGAGGCGGCGTCCTACACCGCCCTTGGCCAGATCGGCCTCGACACCAGCTTCTCGATCTTTGACGGCGCGGTCACGCACCTTTTCACCTTCACCAAGGGACTGCTGACCAGCTACAGCACCTTTTAAGGAAATCCATGAACCCCATCCTCGGAACCCTGAGCCAGAAGCCCCTCAACCAGTACAGCGACCGCGTCGCCAAAGCGGCCGAACAGATCCTCGCTGCCTTGCCTCAGACGCTCCTGCAGCTCTGCGGCCTGTACCGCCAGCAACACCAGAACTTCTGGTCCAGGCCCGGCGTCACGCCACAGGCGATCGTCGCGGCGATCGGCCTGGAGAAAGCCCGCGAAATCTTCCGGCAGTCGGGCCTCTTCGCGGGCTACCTCGTCGAGCGATGCAAAGAGGGCGGCTTCAGCGACGAGCAGATCGCCGAGATCGTGCCAGGCGTGCCGGACACGTTCGTCGTCGATCCGACCGCGACGACGGTCGATGGCTTCCTCAAGGCCCGCGTCTGATCGACCACTTGGAGTGTGATGCCTCGCTACCTCGGACATGCCCCCGCCGCCTCAACGCAGAAGGCTTTCGCCTTCGATGCGGCCGAGCAGGTCTGGAACGGCTCGGCGTTCGTCCCGTGGGTCGACGGGAACTACGCGACCTACAAGATCACAACCTCCAAGCCGGTGCCCGGCGAGTGCCACGGGACGCTGCCGGCGGGCACCCGCCGGTGGGTGCTCGCGACGGACGGCCTGGTCGCCGCGCACGCGGCCAACACCAACGCGGTCGGCTTCGTGGACGAGTCGGCGGCGGGCGTTGGCGCGGTCGCGGTGAATCACCTGACCGAGGACGTCGACGGCGACACGATGGAGGTCGAGACGGCCGGTGGCGTCGGCATCGACGACGTCACGATCCGGGCCTACGTCACCAGCGAGTGGGAGGCCGACCCGGCCACGGCCGCGGTGCGTGGCGAGACGGTGACGATCGCCGACGGCACCTGGCGTGAGCCCCTGATGCTCGACGCCGGCGTCACGTACACGATCGTCTTCACCGCCGCCGGCTACACGATCCCGAGCACGGAGGTTGAACTTTAATGCCCGTCGTCGGCACGCCCATCTCCGGCAACAACACCGGCCCCAGCTACCTGACGCTGGCGGCGGCGGCGACGCTGCTGGCCCGTCTTCCCTCGACGCTGCTCGCCGGCTACCGCGCCGCCGGCGACGCCGACAAGCTGGCGGCCCTCGTCCTCGCCTCGGCCGAGATCGATGCCGCCGATCGCTGGCAGGGCCGGAAGTATGAGGCGACTCAGCTGCTGGAGTTCCCCCGCGTCGCGACCAGCCGGGCGATGCCGCTGCTGGGGATCATGACGCCGACGGCGTACCTGTCGCCGGACGAGATCTGGGATTGGGACAGCGACGAGCAAGCGGCCGTGGTGCCGCCGGCCGTGGAGATGGCGACGCTCCACCAGGCCAACGCCGTGCTCGACACGGTCCGCGCCGCCCGGCTCGACGCCCAGCAGCAGGGCCTCGCGAGCCAGAGCGTCGGCGGGCTGAGTGAGAGCTACGCGGCCGTCGTCGGCATGGACCGCGACAGAGAGTTGTGCCGGGCCGCCGCCCGGCTGATGGACAAGTACCGACTTCGGTCGGGGTCGATGCTATGACGATCAGCAACGCCACGCTCCTCCGCGTCGACACCCCGCAGACGGCAGACGCCGCCGGCGTGGTCGCACTGACGACGGGCGCGGCGATCTCAGCCCGGTGCGTCCTGGTCGAGCCGCGATGGTCGGAGCTTCGCCAGGCCGAGGCGTTGAAGGTGACCGTCACCGCGATGCTGTACGTGCTGCGGTCGAACTACGCCGGCACGTTCGCCCTGGGCATGAAGGTGAACGTGCAGCAGGACGGCGGCACGGCAACGGACTACTTCGTGCGCACGCTCGCCAGCCCGACCAAGGCCGGCGGGCTGACGCACTGGCAGCTCGGTCTGGAGGCCGCCTGATGTTCGACTTCGGCCCCTTCTTCGATCAGGTGCGCGGCGAGTGTGACCGCCGCCAGGCCGCCGCGGTCGAGGGCCTGCAGGACTTCGCCGGCGAGCTGCTCGACCGGGCGAAGGCCGCGGCCCCGGTGGCGTCGGGCGAGTTGCGAGACAGCGGCCGGATTGCGGACTTCCAGGAGACGCCGAGCGGTGCGGAGGTGTCGATCGAGTTCACCGCGTCGCACGCGGCCGCCGTTCACGAAGGCGACGGCAACGGCCAGAAGTTCCTGGAGCGGACGATGCGGGCCGGCGCGGATGAGATGGCCGAGTTCGTCGGGCAGAGGATGGAATGACGATCGACCCGGCCAACTTCCTGCACTCGTTCTGTCGCCACCTGGTGGCGCGGGCGGCGGCGGCGACGCCGGCGGTGACGATCGAATACCTGTCGACCCCGCGTGCGTTGTTCCGCGGCGTAGCGGTCGAGACGGGCGCTGCCGAGACCTACACCGTCGTGCGGATCACCGGCGGGGCGGGAACCAATTGGGACCCGCTCCCGCGACTGAGCCTGCAGGTGATGACGGTGGCGAAGGCCGGGCTTGAGACGGCTTTGAGCCGCGCTCAAACGCTGTTCGAAGCCCTGTCGGATTCGGACGGGCATCCGGCCCGGATGGTGACGATCAACGGCTACAAGGCCGCGGACAACACCGCAGACGGGACGTGGCGGCTGGTGTCGATCGACCCACTCCAGCGTCCGAGCCCGATCGGCCCGGACGCCAACCGCCGGGAGCAGGTCGTTTTCAATGTGGACGTGGGCGTCGTGAAGTTGACTTAGCGCATTGGTCCGCGGTGCGGACCCTACGGAGATCGATCATGGGCATCGCTGGAATCCGCCGGACGAATTACGACACGACCTGGAACGGCAACAGTCCCGGCATCGTGGACGCCGTCGATCCGCAGCTCAAGCTCTTGCTTGAGCCAATCACGGCCGGAACCTACGGCAACGTGGTGCTCGGCCGGCGGATCATCGCGCTGGAAGGGCAGGTGCTCGTCGACTACCGCGAATGCAGCCTGACGCAGATCCAGCGGTTCATGCCTTGGTACACGTCGGGCTCCATCCCGCTGACGCCGACGACGCTCAACAAAGACATGTACGACTACGCGCAGCTGCTGACCCTTCACCCCCGCGATGCCGCAGACACCAATCAGGATACGAGCCTGTTGAAGGCGGTACCGGTCAACGCGTACTCGATCAAGCGCGACGGCAAGAGCGACGACATCTGGCGAGTGGCGTACGACTTCTACCCGCTGCGAAGCGCATTGGAGGCCACGCCGAGCGTGCTGCTCTACGGCTACGTCGGCCCCGTCCCGCCGCCGCCTCCGCCGTGATCGCGTCGTCTCTGTCCACCGCCCACTGCCCTCTGCCCACTGGACCCATGAACATCAACATCGACGAAGTCGCCGCACAAGTAGACCGCCTGCTCCCCTGGGAGCTGACGCTGACGATCGCGGGCAAGTCCCATCCCACGCGTCGGCCGACGCTCGGCATGATCTGCGAGCTGGAGGCGCGCGGCGGCGGCACGAACGCGAAGAACCTCGAAACCGTCCGGCGGATCTTCGACGGCCACCCGCCGGACCTGGCGAAGCTCACCGGCTCGCAGATCACGGCCGTCGTCGCCGCCTACCTGCTGGCCTTCAACGAGGCCGTCTCAAAAAACTCCAACGCCCTCGTCGCCGAGATCAAGACTCGAATCGATCGAGTCCGACCGGCGGCGGGGGCAAGCGACGCGGCAGTGCCAGACCGGCTCGGTCCGCCTGGGACGTCGTCCTGATGGTGATGGAGGTCCGCGGCGTCGACGTCGTCGTCGCCCTGGGCTCCGACGCCTTGCTGTCGCTGGCGGTGTGCGGGGCGAAGGCCCGGCAGGTGAAGCGGGCCACGCGAAGAGCCGAACGCCACGCGGCCCGGCGGCCGGCCGCGGAAGACGGCCGGGTGACGACCGACGCCCGCGGCCGCCAGACGGTGGAGATCAGATCGATGGAGTCGCTCCGTCGTGTGTTGAGTGGAGGAATGTAGCTCATGCCGTTTGTCGTCGGTGCCATCGTCGGACCCCTGCTGCTGGACACCAGCGGCTTCACCGGCGGTCTGGCCGTCGCGGTGGGCGCGGCCGTCGCGGCGAGCGCGGCGATCATCGACGCGTTGTCGGGCATCGCCGGCGAACTGGCGACGGCGGGCGTGCAGGCGGAGAAGCTGGGCGTGAGCACGGGCTTCCTGTCGGCGCTGAGCCCGGCCGCCAAGTCGGCCGGGACGGACATCCAGGAAGTCGCCGACGTGCTGAAGGATTTGAATGAGAAGATGGGGCTGGCCGCGGAGGGCGCGGCGACGGAGGTCGAGCAGTTTGACCGGCTGGGGATCAGCCAGAAGCAGGTACAGGAAATGCTGGGGGACACCGAGGGCATGTTTGCCTTGGTGACCCAGCGCATCGGCGAGATGCCGACCACGGCCGAGCAGACGGCCGCGGCGATGCAGTTGCTGAGCGACGGCGGCGCGAAGATGCTGCCGATCTTCAACCAGGGGGCCGAGGGACTGGCCCGCTTCCGCGCCGAGTCCGACCTGCTCGGGGCGACGGTCAC
>Ga0172380_10002214_pt1 | contig 30939 bp, 19 predicted proteins | sample Leawe162metaG_FD_119747 | JGI IMG/M metagenome (GOLD analysis project Ga0172380, IMG submission 119747) | Leachate microbial communities from a municipal landfill in Southern Ontario, Canada - Leachate well 162 metaG | ecosystem: Engineered > Solid waste > Landfill > Unclassified | place... | reverse complement strand
CTTAAAACTTGTCTTGAGCACTGGAGATTTAATCAAACAACAGAAGGTTCAATAATATGGCAGATAAATGATACTAACCCCGTTACAAGTTGGTCGCTTATCGATAGTGAGCAGCTTCCAAAAATGGCTTACCATTTTGTAAAAGAGGCTTTCGCTGATGTGGCACATAGAATAATTAAAGAAAATAATAAATATTATGTGGAAATCAGCAACCATTCGACTAAAGCCGTGATATATAACTACACGATTTATATTTATGCTCCTGAGGAAATCTATTTTAAAAAAATGATTATTGGCAATGGTACTATTGAGAAGCAGTCTCAAATTAAATTATGGATTCCGGCTATCAAAAAATATTTTACTCCTGATGATATATTAGTTACAACATTATATAAAAGAAGGGAAGTACTGCATCAAAATTATTATATAGAAAAAGAATGGAAATATTTTAATCTACCAAAAGCAGAAATAAAGATTTATGAAATAGGTTTTAATCGTTTCCGTGTTCATTCAAATTCCTTATTGTTTTTTGTAGATATCAGTGCAGGTAATTCTATCTTTTCTGATAGGGGATTTATCATGTTGCCCAGAGAAATGAATCTTATAGAAAGCAATAATAAGAAAAAAATAGTAGGGACAGATATTAAAGTTACTTCACTTAATAACATTTTAGACGAGAGAAATGAAAATAAAGTTGATTTTATTGATAGGATTGATTTTTCTAAACTTCTCAAATGATTTAAGTCAGCAATTGACTGTTACGAGAATAGAAATGATGCCTAATAATCCATCACCTTATTTAATGAGGGATTGGAAGGATGTCGCAAGAGGTTACGATTCTATTGCATATAATTTAAATACATCCGGCACATATTTACCTTTGATAAGAATTCAGAATGATGCGGTCAATTATCCAAGTGAGCAATTTTATAGTCTTGATAGTTATGTAGGTACAATTCATAATAATTCTGGGGAAGCAATTAATATATTGCCTTCATTAATCGGGGCATCGTTATTAGGTATTAATAAAAGTAATCAATATGGATATAACTGGGTTCAGATGAGCCGAGAGTTTTTTAATAAAAAGTCGGGCGAAAATGTTTATCTCAATTCTCCGGCTACAAGTACCGGCGATGATTGGTGGTATGAAACAATGCCAAACGTTTTTTTTCAACAGCTATATAAATTATATCCAAATACGATAGATTATAAAAACCAATTTATAGCCCTTGCTGATAGGTGGCTTGAGGCAGTTAATGCAATGGGTGGAAGCACTACGCCATGGACTGTTCCAAATATGAATCATCGTGCTTGGAATTTGATTACAATGATGCCAAATGACACTGATGTTCCCGAACCTGAAGCGGCAGGTGCTATTGGCTATATGCTTTATAATGCTTATCAAGAAACGAAGGAACAAAAATATTTAATCGGTGCCGAATGGTGTATGGAGTTTCTAAATTCTCTTAATACAAATCCTGCTTATGAGATTCAATTACCTTATGGTGTTCTCACAGCGGCAAAAATGAATACTGAAATCGGAACTAATTATGAAATTTCTAAAATGCTCAATTGGTGCTTTGATTTGACTCAATTACGAAGTTGGAATGTTATAATTGGTAAATGGCAGACACAAGATGTTAGCGGTTTAATTGGCGAAGATTCCGATCGGCAGTACGCTTTTTCAATGAATGGATTTCAACAAGCCGGGGCATTAGTCCCTTTAGTCAAATATGACGGTAGATTCGCAAATGCTATTGGAAAGTGGATTCTAAATCTTGCGAATGCATCTCGATTATTTTATTCTAATTATATAGATGATCTTAGGCAGGATAGCAGGATATGGGCAAAAGAATATGATCCAAAATCATATATAGCTTATGAAGCTTTGCTTAAAGGTAATACCGGCTGGGCTACTGCCACGGGGGATGCTAAAAAAGGTGGCTGGGCAAGTACCAATCTTTCATTATACAGTTCTTCATCTGTCGGTTATCTTGCGGCAATTGTGGATACGACTGATATCCCTATGATTTTACAATTGGATTTAAATGCTACTGATTTTTATAAAACAAACGATTTTCCTTCATACTTAGTTTATAATCCTTATACAGAAGAGAAAACTGTAAGAATTAAAATCCCAGCCGGAACTTATGACCTATTTAATCTAATTGAAAATAATTTTATTGCATCGAATATTTCTAATGAATATAGTATTACAATTAATCCATTAAGTTCTACTGCATTTGTTTGTATCCCATCTGACGCTGAAAAGGGATATAAAAATAATAAGTTGATTGTAAATGGTCTTGTTGTTGATTATGATTTGGGCTTGGAAGTAAATATACCGCCAAGAATTAAATCACTCTCCGCCCCTGAATCGACAATCAAGTTAGGTAAAAAAATAAAAATTTATTGCACAGTTTTTTACAATGAAAATTCCGTTATTAATTATTCCTGGTCGGCAATTAAAGGAAATATTTTAGGTAGTGCATCTGAAATTGAATTTACACCTACAGAACTTGGTGAAGCAATAATAAAAGTAATAGTAACAGATAATACTACTAAATCTGATACTTCTGAAATTAGAATAGACGTAGTAGAGTCAATTAATAATAGTCCGCAAATCAATCTATTAAAAGCAGAATCACGGAAACTTAATCTTGGCGAAAAATCGAAATTAATTTGTAAAACATCTGATTTGGATGATGATAATTTGACTATAAACTGGAGTAGTAGATCCGGTACGTTTGAAACAATTGCAGATACAACATATTGGATTTCCCCGTTTACAGAGGGAGTTTATTTTCTAACTTGCTCAGTTGATGATGGGAATGGAGGAAATGCAACTGATAGTATTAAGGTTCTTGTCCGTGATTTTCAAAAATATAGCACTCCAAATTTAATTGCTTATTTTCCATTTAATTCAAATGTACTCGATGAAAGTGGAAATGGAAATAATGGGATTAATAATGGTGCGCTGTTTGTTAATGATAGATTAAATCACTCTAAGAGTGCTTTGAACTTTGATGGCGTTAATGATAATGTACAAATAAAAAATAATTCCTCCATAAATTTCCAAAATGAAATTTCAATTAGTTTCTGGATTAAAACGGAATCTTTGACCGATAAAGAAACTTATATCATTTCACATGGCAGTTATGATAATAGATACAAAATTTCTATTTCAGCTAAAAAACTTAGATGGACAATTAAGACTAATAATGCAGTGAATAATGGAATTATCGATTTAGATAGTGAACTTATACTTAAATCAAATTCACTCTATCATTGTGTCGCTTCTTATAATGGCACTGATTTGGAAATTTGGATTAATGGGGACTTAAATGGATTCACTCAATGGAGCGGAAAACTTCTGACTTCAAGCCAAGACTTGATGATAGCTCAAATGCTTCCTAATAATGTAAATTATAATTTCAAAGGAAATATTGATGAAGTAAAAATTTACGATAATATGCTATTACCTTCAGAAGTTAAGAAATTAATCGATATTCCTGTATCAGTAAAAGAAGAAAAAAAAGAACCAATCCCCACAGAAACAAAATTAGTTTCAAACTTTCCAAATCCATTTAATCCATCGACAGTAATTAATTATCTCGTTTCAACTCAAGGAGTAATTAAAATAGAGATTTATAATTTGCTCGGAGAAAAAATTAAAGAATTGGTGAATGAGGAAAAACCAATAGGCAATTACATAACTCGTTGGGAAGGAAAAAATCAAAACGGGAATTTGGTATCCTCCGGAATTTATTTCTGTGTCCTTTCAAATAAAAACAACATTTCAAAACTGAAGCTGCTTTTAATTAAATAAACAGTTCCCTTTTTTGAGTAGAACAAAAACCTTATTTTAGTTTCATTAATAATAGGGTTTGATGAACAACTTAGTTAATTATCCGGTAATGGCTGTGGATGATATTATTCGTCCTACACAGCTCCAAATCGATTTAAGAATATTAAAAGAAAATTATCTTAAAATTAAATCACATGTATTCCCGTCTAAGGTAATGCCAATTCTTAAAGCGAATGCTTATGGTCATGGACTTGTAAGAGTAGGGCAGTTAATGGAAGAGCTTAAAGCTGATTATGTTGGAGTTGCTGTACTAGAAGAGGGTATTTTATTACGTGAATCAGGTGTAACAATTCCAATTTTAGTTCTTGGTGGTATCTGGGGAAATCAAATTCCTGTCTATATAAAATACAACCTCGCAATGACAGCCTCTTCAATTGAAAAAATAAAACAGATCGATGAAATATCCGAAGGACTTAAAAAGAAAGCTAAAGTTCACCTAAAAATTGATACGGGCATGGAGCGTATCGGTGTTCATTATTATAGTGCTGATAAGCTTTTAGAAGAATCACTCAAATACAAAAATATTCTTGTGGAAGGAATTTATACGCATCTAGCAAATTCTGAAAATAGTGATTTGAGTTATACTCGATTACAATTAGACCGATTTAACGAAGTTCTGCAATTTTATGATAGGCATTCGATTGAACCGCCGATCAGACATATTTCTAATTCAGGTGCAATTTGTCAGATGCCCGAAGCAAATTTTGATATGGTACGTCCCGGTATAATGCTCTATGGAGTTTATCCTTTTAACGAAATGAGTGAAATATTTAAACCAATAGAAGTTCTACCGGCGCTTCAATGGAAATCATTAGTAGTTTATTTTAAGGTAATTAAGCCAAATCATCCGGTAGGATATGGCTCAAAATGGCAGAGCGATCATGATGTTCGTGCCGTTACCGTTCCGGTTGGATATGGGGATGGTTATCTTAGGAGCATGAGTAGTTCTGCCGAAGTAATAATTCGTAATAAAAAATATCCGGTTGTAGGTTCTATTTCGATGGATCAATTAGTCGTTAATATTGAGCAGGACAGTGCATATAATGGAGATGAAGTGATTTTAATCGGAAAATCGGATTCCGTTGAGATTAAAGTTGAAGACTTAGCAACGTGGGCAGGAACCATTCCGTATGAAATTCTTACAAATATTAATACTCGTGTACCAAGAATATATATTGGATAAAATCTCTCGCCTAATTGCTCGAGTGATTATTAAAATGTGAACTCTTTATTAATCTAATAAATTCCTTAACTAACATACAGCTGAAAAACAGGTCGTTTTTTAAAAATATTGGTTGGCTCAATTTTTGCATTTTATTGATTAAAAATCTCTTCAGGCAAAATTATGAAACGAATAATTACAATTTTTACAATATCATTTTTTCTTTTATCAACTATTAACTTAACAGCTCAATTGAAGAAAATTAAAATCGCTTGTATTGGAAATAGTATTACTATTGGCGGCGGTGCTCAATCATATCCTAATCAACTCCAAACAATGCTCGGCAGCCATTACATTGTTTCAAATTTCGGAGTTTCCGGCACCACGATGCTCAAAAAGGGAGATTTTCCATATTGGAATGAACCGACATATAGAAATGCGAAAAATTTCGACCCTGATATTGTAATTATTAAACTCGGGACTAACGATACTAAACCACAAAACAGAATTTATTTAGATGAATACTTTGATGATTACATGGCAATGATCAGTGAATTTAGGGTAAATGGGAAAAATCCTCAAATATTTGTTTCCAGCCCATGCCCTATTCAGATTGATAGGTATGGAATCACTCAATCTGTATTGGTAGAAAAAGTTATTCCTGCGGCAGATTCTGTTCGTAATGCTTCCGGTGCTTACTTAATTGATTTTTACAATGCAATGCTTCCACATCCAGATCTTTTTTCTGATGGAATACATCCAACTAATCCAGGTAATACAATCTTAGCTCAAACAGCTTATAATGCAATTATTAATAGCGCGACCGGGATAATTAGAAGCTTTTATGCAATCCCTGATTTTTATGAGCAGGGAGAACAAGTTAGACTTTATTGGGAAACTACAACCGGTACCAATGTAACGATTAATGGTCAATCTGTAAATTCTATTGATTCAATGGTCATAACTCCGGGAAATGAAGCGCAATATACTCTAATAACCAAAGGAACTGCACCTGATACTGCAATTGCAACTGTAAAATATTTGGCACCTGGAAAAATCACTTCCTTTTCTGCTGACCCTATCAAAGCAGAATTAGGAGCCGGAGAGGAAGTAACATTAAATTGGAAAACTACTAACGGAACCGTGGCTAAGATTAACGGAGAATTAGTTGAAGCGAAAGGGAGTAAGATTGTAACTCCACAGCAAACTACTACTTATGTTCTTTCGGCTGATGGAGAATCCAAAGACGAAAAATCAATTACTATTGAAGTCGTGGACGCATATTTAATTAACCGGGCACTAAATTATCCTGCAAAAGCATTGAGTATTTTTGATACTTCTAAAGCATCTTATCTGAATGATGGTGATTTAAATACTGTATGGCAGAGTGGTACTGCCTCTACTCAATGGGCTTATATCGATCTTGGAAGAAAAATTAATATAAATAGAGTTGTTATCCATTGGGGAGATAATTATTCTTCCGATTATCATATAGAAATTCTAAAATCCAACGGAGCTACTTCTCGAATCTATTCCTCCGGTAATACCGGTGATGGGGGGATTGATGATATTACAAGCCTTACGGGGTATTCTAATATTGTTCGTGTATTAACAGTTAATAGAAACGATCCCTCTAAAGGTTTAGAAATTCGCGAAATCGAAATTTATGGAACGCTAAAAACAAATTCTGTAAAGGCAAAAGATGAACAAATTCCGTCCAAATACAGTTTAGAGCAGAATTACCCCAATCCTTTTAATCCTGAAACCACAATAAAATATAGTGTTTCTAACCCTGCGAATGTTTCCTTAAAAGTTTACGATTCTCTTGGTAAATTAGTCCGAGTTTTAGTTGATGAATCCAAATCAACTGGTAGATTTGAAATCAGTTGGAATGGAAAAGATGAGACAGGGAAAAATGTAAGCTCGGGAATCTACTTTTGCAAAATGAATATATTGGGGATAAATAAGTCAATTAAAATGGTATTAGTAAAATAGCTGCAAATGTCTTTGCAGTAAATAATTTTTGCCATCTTACTCCAATTGTATACATTTTTAGAGCGGTATAGTGAAATTTTCTATGCCGCTTTTTTATTTTCAATTTGTCTTACCCGTTAGATAGATTTATATTTCGAGACTATGTATTACTTAAATGAAGTGTTTTTAATGAAAAGACTCTTTTTACCTTTACTATTATCGCTCTTGATATCATGTACAAATCAAAACGATAAAAATACCTCTACCATTAATTCCGGCAACTCTATTTACGAAGAAAAATTAATAGTTAATTATTCGAGTAATTTTATCATTGAATATCGCGATAGCGTAAAAATTGTTACTGTCCTTTCTTCCGATTCACTCAAAAAAGTTATGGCAATTTATCTTTTAGCCGGCGAAAATATTAAGACTATTCCGAATATACTTAATGCTCAACTGATTCGTACACCGATTAAATCTGTCGCTGCACTTACGTCTATTTACATTGGTTTCTTAGAAAAACTCAATTTATTAGATAAGGTTATTGCTGTAGATAATATTAATTACATATTCTCACCTCTAATCCATCAAAAATTTAATGAAGGAAAAGTTAAAGAGGTTGGTGATGCAAATAATATGAATATTGAGAAAATATTTGCATTAAATCCAGGGATAGTTTTTACTTATGGAAATGGAAACCCGCATCTTGATGGAAGTGAGAAGCTGATTAAGAATAATATTCCAATAGCTTCTTCAACTATACATTTAGAAACTTCTCCCTTAGCCAGAGCCGAATGGATTAAGTTTATAGCTGCATTCTTTGATAAAGAAAAGGAAGCTAATATTGTTTTTAATGGAATAGAAAAAAAATATAATGAATTAAAATTAATTGCTGAAAAAGCAAAAACACGACCAACTGTTTTCACTGAGGCTATCTTTGGCGGCACTTGGTATGTCCCGGGTGGTAAAAGTTTTATGGCTGCTCTTCTTTCCGATGCTGGTGCTGATTATATCTGGAAAAAAAATAAGGATGTCGGAAGCCTTAAATTAAGTTTCGAGCAGGTTTACGAAAAAGCCAATTCAGCCGATTATTGGATTAATGTACTTTTTTGGAAAAATATGGAGGATGTATTAAAAAACGATCCCCGCAACAATAAATTCAAAGCATTTAAAACAGGTAATATTTATAATAATAATGCCTCAATAAACGACAAGGGATTATTTGAATATTGGGAAAATGGGGTAATCAATTGTGATTTAGTTCTTTCCGATTTAATAAAAATATTTCATCCTGAACTTTTACCCGATACTCATTTCAAATACTATAAAAAACTACAACCAAAATGAGCAGAAATAAAAGAAAAAATAGAATCATTACAATTATCCTTTTAGGGTTATTGGTTGTAGTATTTACCTTAGATATTGTTCTCGGTTCGGTAGATATTCCTATTTTAAGTGCAATCAAAATCCTTTTTGGTAATTCTTCCGGAGATCAGATTTGGAAAACAATAATCCTTGAATTTCGGATTCCAAAAGCAATTACTGCTATGCTTGCTGGAAGCGCACTTTCTGTTTGCGGACTTATAATGCAAACTTATTTCAGAAATCCTTTGGCTGAACCTTATGTTCTTGGAATTAGTTCAGGAGCAAGTTTTGGTGTGGCATTAGTTATCCTTACCGCAGGTTCATTTGGATTGAATTTATATTTCTTAGGTGATTTTTTTAGTCAATTAAGTATTACTACCGCCGCTGTAATCGGCTCTGCTTTAGTACTTCTCCTTATTACATTCGCAGCTAAAAAAGTTAGCAGTAATGTTACTTTATTAATCCTTGGTTTGATGATAGGTCATATAATCGGCGCTCTTGAAAGTATTTTAAAATATTTTTCAGCTCCCGAAAATCTCCAAGGATATATTATCTGGGGAATGGGCAATTTTGGCAATGTGCTTTGGAAAGACCTTTATTTTTTAGTCCCTATTATTTTTCTTGGTCTTGCTGGTTCGTATGTTCTTTCTAAACAACTAAATCTATTGTTACTTGGTGAACACTATGCTCTAAGTATGGGTGCTAATATTAAGTTACTTCGCTTTCTCCTCATTATTATTGGAGGTGTATTAGCCGGCATTATAACCGCATTTTGTGGACCAATTGCTTTTATAGGTATTGCCGTACCACAGATTACCAGGAATCTTTTGCATGAATCGGATCACAAAAAATTAATTCCTATGGTTGCTCTTGTTGGTAGTACATTAACATTGATTTGCGATATAATTGCTCAAATGCCGGGAGGGGAGCAGACACTTCCTATAAACGTAGTTACTTCACTTGTTGGTGCTCCTGTTGTAATTTGGATTATTTTGCAGCAGCGAAAAATTAAACATACTTTCGCTATGGATTGAAATGAAAATAGAAAATTTAAAAATAGGTTATAAAAGAAAGAAAGAACCAGATACGATTTTATTAAAAGATATAAATCTTTCAATTAATAGTGGAGAGTTAATCTGCCTAATTGGTCCAAATGGTTGTGGTAAATCTACATTCTTAAGAACAATAACAGGAATTCAAGAATCCTTAGCCGGTGATATAAAAATTAATGAAAAATCTATTTTTGAATTAGATAGATCTGAATTAGCTCGTTCATTAAGTATAGTCTTAACCGAAAATTTTAATTTTGGAAGTGCTTCTGTATATTCGATTGTTAGTATGGGTAGATATCCGCATAATAATTGGCTCGGTGTTCTAAGGGAAGAAGATTTTGATATTGTTGATGATGTATTAGAGATCACCGGGCTTACTAAATTTCGAGATAAAGATATTTTAGAACTTAGTGATGGATTTAGACAAAAGGTAATGATTGCTCGCGCTCTTGCTCAAAAAACACCATTGATTTTATTAGATGAACCTACTGCATTTCTTGATATCCCTAATAAATTGGAGATTCTTAGTTTATTGAAAAAGCTAACTATTGATGAGGGAATATCTATTTTACTTTCTACGCACGATTTAGATTTAGCTGTTCAGTTTACTGATTTAATCTGGTTTATTACCGAACAAAATTCGATTGATATAGAAACTCCAGAAACAATCTCTTCGAATGAAAAATTCCAAAAATCATTTAGTGCCAATGGTTTTAATTATGATCCGGAACGAAGTATCTTTAGGAATTTCAAAAAATAATCAGATTACTCTCAAATTTATTGTAAAGCTTGTTCCCGCACCTAAATTAGATTCAATAGAAACGCTGCCATAATATTTTTCAACCGTTCCCTTTACATAAGAAAGTCCAAATCCTTCTCCATTTACCTTAGTTGTAAATCCTTTTATAAATATATTCTTTTTGGTTTCTTCACTAATTCCTGAACCATTGTCTTTTACAGTAATTATTAGATGTCCTTGCTTTTCAATAACATTAAGCGAAATAAAATTCTTATATGCGTCACTATCTGTGTATGCTTCAATTGAGTTCTGAATTAAAATAGAGATACATTTCTCTAACTCATCCTTATCAATAAAGAGCTTAATAAAATGTTCGGTTTCGTTATTTAATTCTAACTGATAATGCTTCTTTTCTAAGTCTCCATATTTGTTCTTAATTATTGCCAAAACTTCATCTACCGAACAATTTACATGATTATGAATTAAACGAGTTAGGTCTACTATTTTGTGCTTAAGTTTCTCAATCTTTTCAATGCAATCACCTTTGGAGATTTTTAGTTTTTCTAAATCTGTTTCATAAATTTCAGATTTTAATTCTACTGTTAACAACAAAATCCCATTTGATAATTTCTTTAAAGTTGATTCTTCCTCTATAAATCGCTGATCAAATCGAAGTAAATTTACAAGATCGGAAATTGTAATCAACGATTTGTATGCACTCAAATTATATTCACTAATAATTGAGCTAAATCTTTCTTGGAAAATAGTATCATTAAAATCGATCGAACTAAAATTTTTCAAAAAAAGAGAAAGCCTATTTAAGTTCATTGCAGAAGCTTCGCCGTGATAAAACCCTTGTAACTCTTTCAAAAGCTTGTCAAGAATATTCATTCTACTTAATTTCTTTGTTTCATTATTTTTGAGCAGGATTAAACTTATAGGTATTGATGCTAATGAAGTCAAAAATGACAAATAATCCTCTATGAAAATATTTCGGGAGTTTGTTATCCAATCACTATTATCCGGATAAATACTGTTCGTGATTTTAATTACAATGATTGTAAATATATATGTGCTAAAACAGATTAGACCCAACTTGAATATTTGCGTTTTAGAAACTGAACTGAAAAATGGAAAATGGTTTTGGATAAAATTTTGTTTAAGAAGGAATATGAATAAATAAAATAATGGAAAGAGTATAAGCAGTTTTATAATTCCATACAAAAATGAATTACTAAATAGATACCTTTTCAAATTTTTTAATGTAATATAATATAATTCAGATGGACCTTCGTGCTCATGAATTTCAAGATGTGAACCGGCATTTACATATAGTTCTTTACTGATTTTACTTTTCGGAAAAACAACTATTAATTTATATTTTCTATCACCATTACCAATTCCGAAATGTTGAATTTTAGAATCTGAGCTCACATAACCGCTATTACTATTTATTTCCCTGAACCCAACTAATTTAGTGCCTTCATATAAATATAGCTTAGCCCCGATCGCACTTCTATTACTTTCTGAACCAATCACCCTGACTGAAATAAAATTATTTGATTTAGCTTTAGCATTTAAGTTGTTGTGCATAAGTTGTAACTTACCATCCACCTGCCCAATAAGGAGATCAATATCTCCATCATTTCTTATATCGAGCGTCGCAATTCCGGAAAATGAACCAGATACTTCAGCATTATGCAAGTCAGATAAAATTGGTTCGGTAAATTTTATAAATTGTGGAATTTCATTCTTAATCCCTTTACTAAAATAGATAACAATATTTTTTATATTTGTAAAAGCTAGATCGAGAAATGAATCGTTATTAAAATCAGCTGCCACTGCACCATAAGTAAAGTATTTTCCTTCGAGTCCACTCTTTGAAGTTACATCATTAAAAACTCCAGTCCCATTATTCAAAAATAGATTATTGCCGGTGCCTCTATTTCCGACAAATAAATCAAGGTCGCCATCATTATCAAAGTCTGCAAATATTGCAGAATTAGATCTCTTCATTACGCCACAGCCAGTGCCGCTTTCCCAGGTTACATCTTTAAATGTCCCATTCCCATTATTTAGAAAAAGCTTGTTTTCTTTTTGCCAATTACAAAGATAAATATCGAGGTAGCCATCATTATTCACGTCTCCCATAATAGCTGTAATCCCGCCATATTCGGTTCTTAAACCGGTTTTATCAGTTTTCTCAATAAACTTATCCCCGGTTTTGTTTACAAAAAGATGGTTTGTATTGAGGTAGCTTGTTGTAAAATAATCGAGATAACCATCATTATTTATATCGCCTAAGGATGCCGATTCGCTTCGATGAATGTTTATATTCAGATTAAATTCATCTGTGCAATCTCGAAAGTATCCTTTTCCATTATTTATATAAAGTGTATTCGGTCCTTCAAGATAAGTTACAATTAAATCCTCTGAACCCGATTCATCAATATCTCCCGCTACAACACCTAAATCAAGTTCAAATGCCCCTTCTTTATTTTTCCTTCCTTCCAATCCAATTTTTTCTGTTGTATTGCTTAGGTAAGGCACTTCAAAATTTAGGAAATTATTAAAAAAACGATTGTTGTCGTAAATGTCTACTGCATAAATATCTTCCTTATTATCACCATTAAAATCACATACGGCAAGGCCATATATTGAAGAGGGTATAGGGAAATCGGTCAATGCGAAAAAGTTTGTTTTTGGTTTATTCTTACTTTGATTCTCGTTTAGGTAATTTGATTTATTATTTATAATAATAATTGAATCAAGTACAGCGATTATTTTACCATCATCATATAAAAATGAATATTCAGTGGATTTTGGAAGATTTATCACAGTTGACCAATTCTGATTAAATTGTTTTTTGTCAGATAAATTCTTACAAATTATCGCACCGGAATTAGAAGCATAAACAAAATTATTTTTAGTTAATAAAATGTTATAGAGTGACTGTGGGCTTATTCTTAATTTATTATCAACTAAAAGAGTATCGGTAGTCTCGAATGAATAACTATTATTTATTTTTCGATAATAACAAAGTAAACTATCTTTTTTAAAAATTCCTCTTTTCAAATTTCCGGAGCAACGATATAAGTATGCGCTATAAGAATATTTAATTTCTTCGGGATTCAAAATTGGATTTGGAAATTCTATAACTTTTTTTAGAGTTGAATAATTATCACTGCTATCTATCGAATAAATGTCATCGAATGAATAGAGAAGAATTTCATTACTCATATTATTTTTAACTAATTGAATTCCGTAACCGGGATTTAAATTGATTGTATGGTGTTCATTTTTGAAACTAATTTGATTTTTACGTGATATAGAAATTATTTGGTATTCCATAGTCCCGAGTAATATAAATTTATCATTACCAATATATTTTATCCCGATAATGTTTTCTGTTATGAGATTATCGATCTCGATTTTTTCTCCTAATCTGAATATTCCATTATTAATTGTAAAAGGGACATAATAAAGTTTTATAGTGTATTCTTCTGAATGTAAACCAATGATCAGATATGAATGATCCTCGGAAATTGCTACTGCACCAATCCTATCTTTTGTGCTCGAATATATTATTTGAGCTTCAAGTCCATTAAAGAAAATTACATCTCTTATCGATTGCCAAAATGAATATTTTCCATAGTTATCAATTAATTTTATAACTACTGAATTTGGGAGGGGGATTGTTTTTGTGATATGCCAGTTCGATTCTTTTCTCTCTAAATCTAAATTTACTATTGAATTATTTAAGGGCTCTTTCACTTTACATGATAAAGTAAAGAGAAGCAAAAAGAGAAAAATAGAATTAATATATATGCCCGATTTTTTCATTAGGAGTTCATTTTTTTATATAATTGCAATAATCAAGCCATATCGGAAAATCAGATTTGCAATCGTTTTCTAATTGTTATACAACAAACTGTAAACTAAAGTTGAGGCAAATGAAACTTTAGTTTACAGTTTCATTTCAAACCGAGTTCCTTTAGTGCTTTATCTAATCCTGTGCGGCTAATGCCTGCTGCCTCTGCTGCTTTTGTTAGATTATTCCTATTTGATTCTAAAAGCATATTGAAGTAGCTAATCTTAAAATCTTTTTTCGCATCATCATATTTTAAACTATCATGATAAGTGGAATACATTTTTTTGTTCGCATTTGAGGGATTTGAAATATCTTTTATTGAAATCGTGTCTGAATTTCCATCTACTTGAACAATAGTTTTTATGAGAAAATTTTCGAGTTCTCTAACATTACCAAACCAATTTTGTGATTCAAGAAATTTAATTGATTGGCTATCTATTTCAAGTCTCCTATTTAATAATTGTTCTGAGTGTTTTGTAATAAAATATTTTGACAGAGGTTCTATATCTTCCTTTCTATCTCGTAATGGTGGAACATCAATGACAATTGTGCTTATACGGTAATAAAAATCAGAACGCATTTTAGATTGTTTAACTCTTTCCTCGAGATTTTCATTTGTAGCGGAAATTATTCGTAGATTTAGTTTTTGCTCATCACCCGCAGAGCCTACTTTGTTTATGGTCTTATATTGAAAAAATTGTAGGAGTTTTAGTTGAATGGATTCACTTATTGAAGAGATTTCAGGGAGATAAATAGTACCGTTATCGGCGGTTTGAAATTTTCCAATCATTGATCTATCAGCACCGGTAAATGCACCTTTTTCATACCCAAAAAGTTCAGACTCTAATAACTGTTCATTAATACTTGAAAGGGGAATAGGTATAAAAATTTTATTCTTTATACTGCTTCTTTTAAATAATTCGTAAGCAATTAAATCCTTTCCTACACCTGTTTCTCCTTTAAGCAAAATATCGCAATCAATCTTAGAATATTTATCAATTGCTTCGCTTATTTTATGTAAGGATTCTGATTTGAAAATGAAATTATTTTGTTGTTCAGAAATAAGGTTATTTAAATAATCGACTTTATTATTTAAGTCATTTTTCTCCAGTGCGTTTTTAATTTTTTGGCTTAGGATTTCTACATTAAAATCTTTTTGAATATAATCATAAGCCCCAAGACGAATGGAATTAACTACCGTTTCAATCTCACCTGAATCAGATACAATAATTATAGGTGGATATTTTATCTTTTGCGCATTCAATGAATTAAGCACATCAAACCCACTCATATCAGGCATTTTAATATCTAAAAGAATTGCAGTAAAATTGCCTCTTTTAATCTGTTCAATCCCTTCTTTGCCATTTATTGCAGTAGTAACTTTATATTTTTTTTGAAGTAAAAGTGATATGTCTTTAAGGAAAGGAATACTATCATCAATTATAAGAAGCTTTTCCATCTGCGCTCCAATTTGATAAAAAAAGATACTTGATTATCTTATTCATTAATATATAGATTTTAGAAATTATTTTCATTTATTATTTCTTTCTTGACATTTAGTCCGAAAAAGTGAATGTTTGTGTAACTAAAGTAAACCTTAAAGTAATGTATAATTCAGGTGAATAAATGCGAGACAGGGCAATAACGTTAAACGATATAGCGAAGAAATTAAATGTATCGACAGTTACAGTATCAAAAGCACTTAGGAATCATCCCGATATATCAATAACCACAACAAAAGAGATAAAAAGAATAGCAGAGGAGTTGGGTTACACTCCCAATATTATGGCTCGGAACCTTTCAGCTCGCCATTCAAATACTATCGGAGTAGTAGTACCAAAAATTGCCCATTTCTTTTTTGGTTCTATAATTGAAAAAATTTATGATGTAGCTTTCGCTAATAATTATGAAATTATCTTAATGGTTTCCGAAGAAAAAGCTGAAAGAGAGAGAAAACATATCCAGACTCTTATGGCTATGAAAGTTGATGGTATCATTATCTCAATTACTCAAGAAACAAAGGATCTCGAAGTGTTTGATATAGTCAGGCGACGAGGAGTTCCTATTGTATTTATTGATCGTGTACCTGAAATTAAGAATGTAAATACTGTTTTAGTAAATGATAAATTAGGTGCGTTTAGAGCAATTGAACATGCAATAAAAATCGGTTACAGAAAAATTGGACACTTTGCCGGTTATACAAATATTAATATCGGTAAAAATAGAATGAATGGCTTTAAAGAAGCCATGCACAAATATAAAGTTGAAATAAATCCTGATTGGGTAATTGAAGGTGGATTCGGTGAAAATTATGGGTACGAAAGTTTTATGAAGCTTTACAAGGCAAATAATTTACCCGATCTTATATTTACAGTTTCATATCCGGTGGCCCTCGGCGTTTACATGGCGGCTTCGGAAGTAGGTCTAAAAATTCCAAATGATATTGATGTAATCTGTTTCGGAAGTGCAAAAGTACAAAAATTTCTATCACCTCCATTAAGTTGTGTTGATCAGCCAACAGATAAAATTGCAGCCGAAGCTATGTCGATATTATTAGAAAATATTGAAAAAAGAGACGAGGGATTTATACCAATCAATAGAGTAATTGATACCGAATTGATTTTACGCGGTACATGTATCGGAGATGAAAAAGTAGAATGATTAAATGGGGTATGATTGGCTGTGGTGATGTAACTGAAAAAAAAAGTGGTCCCGCGTTTAATAAAGTAGAAAACTCTGCACTCATCGGTGTAATGGCAAGAACTTATTCAAAAGTAAAAGATTATGCTTCACGGCACATAATCGATTTTTACACAGATAAAATTGACGAACTTCTAAAGTTAGATGAGATAAATGCGATTTATATTGCAACTCCACCCGATAGCCATTTGGAATATACAAAGTTAGCCGCAGAAGCGGGTAAACACGTTTATGTTGAAAAACCAATGGCTCTAAATTATGCAGAATGTATAGAAATGATTAATGTTTGTAAACAAAATAATGTAAAATTATTTCCTGCTTATTACCGAAGAAGATTACCAAAATTTATTAAAATAAAAGAATTAATTGATGCCAATGCCATCGGCGAAATTAAGCATGTATTGATTGAATTAATTTCCCCACCTCGCCAGCAAGATTTACAAAAAGAAAATCTCCCTTGGCGGGTAAAGCCGGAACTTTCAGGCGGCGGATATTTTATGGATATGGGTTCTCATCAGCTTGATTTAGTAGATTATTATTTCGGTGAAATTAAAGAAGTTTCTGCAATAGTAAAAAATTATTATGGATTATATCCTGCAGATGATTTTGTTTCGGGTCGTTTTGTCTCTGATTCAAATGTGGTTATTACAGGTGTTTGGGATTTTGCTGCACATGAATCTCAAGAAAAAGACTTATTCAAAATTTCCGGAACAGAAGGCACGATTACTTTTTCATCTTTCGGGACTGATGAAATTCTAGTAGCTATTAATAATAGAATTGAAAAATATACCGAACCATTTCCTGAGAATGTTCATTATCATTTAATAGATTCTGTTGTAAAAGAATTATTAGGCGGTGATCTTTCGCCGAGCACAGGTGAAAGTGGTGCAAGGACTAATCTCGTCATTGATAAAGTTTATAATAGAATAAAATAGTTCTTCAATAAAAGTAGTATTATTATAGATAGTGTTTCCAATTATAAAAGTAATTTTCCATTAAAGAACTATTAATGAATTTGTTATTTTAAATATTTCCCCATTTATCGACTGCTTCTTTCATTAACAAAATGTTTTTTTTTGGTGTCGCTGGTGCGATAGAGCAAGCAGTACTTAAAATAAATCCGCTATTTGCTTTTCCTAATGCAACTCTATTTTTTAAATCTTCCAATAGTTCATTAATATTTTCGTTCATCAATAGAGCTACCGGGTCAGCATTTCCTTTAATAAATCCTTTTCCTTGAAGTCTTATTAAAGCATCTTCTAACTCCACATCACCAATTGGTTCGGGGTCAAGGCATTCAATTCCATTTATCCCGCTTTCAAACATTATTTCTAAACGATCATTTATAGAACCGCAGGTATGAGTATATATAAAAATTCCCTTTTCTCTTACGGCCCGCACTATTTCTTTTTCATAAGGAAGAACAAATTCTCTATAATCATCAGGTGATATAAATCCTGATCCCGCAAATGGAGAAGAAACTTTAATTGCATCAATCCCGGTATTGCACATTTCTACGGCTGATTCTTTAATCAGTTTGGTGAAGTGAGCAAGAATTAGTTTACACTTTTCGGGGAAATCAATTAAATGAATTAGTCCATCTTGATGACCAGTCAAGTCTAAGTAATAATCGAAGGGCGAAGTTATTTCACCATGCACAGAATATTTATTATCCGATTCTGTTACAATCTCTTTCAAAACATCAAATTTATGTTGTTCATTTATATAAAAAGGAAGATTTTGAGAAACAGGAATGTAATTTAATTTTTCCGGTAAATGATTTGTTATAAGATTATCAATATCAGATCTGTCTATTTCGTTAAAGAAATTGTAAATCGGTAAATCATTATTAGGACATGAAATAATATCACCATTATCCCAAATAATTATTTCTTCAGATTCTGTTTTCTCAACTTTATGTAGGTGAGATTTCCAATAGGGGTCATGTCCAAATAGACTAACTAATATCCCATCGAATCCAAATTCCTCCCTTAATTTAATTAAACCTTTTTTAAATACATTTTTATCAAACCAAAATTCAGAAGGAGAAACATTAAGTTGTTGAAGCATAAATCCAATACTGAACTGTGCCATCACCGGTATTCTGTCGGGCACTTCTAAATTCATTGCACATATCATTCTTTCTTTTGAAGTCATTTTCTCTCTTTAATTATTTTGTTTGATTAATTTTATTCCATACAATAAAAAGTAATATTGAAAATATTAGAGCACTTATTGATAATAATATTGCAGGAAGAATTTGCATATATATCCAATATCCGATAGCGAATAAAAAACTATATACAGCAATACAACCGATAAGCATTCCAATAATTCCTAATGGAAGAACACTCCGCTGTTCATAACCAGAAATATGAACGCCATTCTCTTTAGCATAAGCAATTACTTTGCTCCATCCGATTTTACCGGGAGTTACTAACTTATAAAATTTTACTAATGTATTCATATCACTTGGTTTTGTAATTAACGTTACAAGAATCCACAATATGGTTGTTATAAATACACCAATTACGAGTTGTTGATAAGTATTAAAAACTTTTACAAATAAAAATATTATTGCAATAATAAAAGAAACAATCATAGCAGTTATTTCGCTTGCCGGATTAATTCTGTACCAGAACCATCTAAGGATAAATAACAAACCAGTGCCGGCACCAATTTGCAATAAAACATTAAAACCATGAAGTGCACTTTCTAAAAAAAGAGCGAACGAACTTGCCAATACCATCATTATAAAAATTGAATATCTTCCGATTCTTACTAACTCTTTTTCAGAGGCTTCCGGTTTTAGGAATCTTTTATAAAAATCATTTACAATATAAGAAGCACCCCAATTAAGACTTGTTGACATTGTTGACATATAAGCGGCAATCAACGATGCAATTACAATTCCAAGAATACCATTTGGTAGATAGGTAAGCATTGCCGGATATGCCATATCATGTCCAATTATTGAAGGGTCAACATTAGGGAAAGCTTTTTGAATATCAGCAAGAGTGGGGAATACTAAAATTGAGCATAGAGCAACAATAATCCAGGGCCATGGTCTAAGCGCATAATGAGCAAAATTAAAAAATAGAGTAGCTCCCATTGCGTGTTTTTCATCTTTAGCTGCGAGCATTCTTTGAGCAATATATCCACCACCTCCCGGTTCAGACCCCGGATACCAGACACTCCACCACTGAATTGCAATTGGAATAATAAATACCATTAATGCAGCTTCCCAATTATAAAAATCGGGAAGGAAAGAAAGTTTCCCTTTTATAGTATCATTTGATAAAAGTTTTTGAAGTCCCCCTACCTTTACATGACCAAGGGAAATATAAGCTGCAATAACCGCTCCAATCATTGCAATGATGAATTGAACAAAATCTGTAAGTAAGACTCCCATTAAACCGCCGAGTGAACTATAAATTACCGTAATCCCACCAGCAATTAAAATAACTTGAAGCGGTGATAGACCCAACATTATACTGCCAACTTTAATAGCGGCAAGAGTAACGGATGCCATAATAGTTACATTAAAAAATATACCAAGATAGATAGCACGAAAACCTCGCAGGAATGCAGCGCCTTTACCGCTATAACGTAATTCGTAAAATTCTATGTCGGTCATTACTTTGGAACGCCGCCAAAGTTTAGAATAGATAAATACGGTAAGCATACCGGTGAGCAGGAATGCCCACCAAATCCAGTTACCCGATACACCATTTTGACGAACAATATCAGCAATTAGATTTGGAGTGTCGATTGAAAAAGTAGTGGCGACCATAGAGAATCCGAGAAGCCACCAGGGCATACCTCTACCTGAAAGAAAAAACTCTGTAGAGTTCTCGCCTGCTTTTTTTGAAGACCACAATCCCACTATTAAAGACAATATAAAGTATAGGGCAATTATTCCCCAATCGATGTAGTTAAGATTACCGGGCATAATTTGCCTTTAGATTAATTTAGATTTCAGCACTAAATACCTGTTGCCAGAATTTATTATATAATTCCCATTTCATAAAATTAATTCCCCAATGAGGACTTGCGCCCGTCATCCAACCGGTTGTATATCCTTTGCCGATTTTTCTGAGGGCAAGTAATGGATGCCATGTCCCTTGATTATTAATCTTTACTAATGTTTCTGCTTCGTTTATCTCTTTTGTTTCATTAAATCCAAGAAGGGGGGGAATGGTGGAGAAGTCAATTCCTTTTACCATAGGATGATCTTCGATATAACATTTTACTTCGTAACCATCGGTTGATTCTATCAAATCATCATATTCAAGACATTTAACGGGGAAGATATTGTGCATACGTGATCTTCTCCAGCCCCCTTTTCCAAGTTCACCTGTAAAACTATACCAACCGCCATTCATATGAAAATGTCCACCCTCATTAACCCACTTTTTTAAGAGGTCAAATCGATCCGGGAATGTTATAGGCTTATCTCCCCATTTGCCTCGTGTAAAAAAATCAGGATGGAGCATTAAGCATTTTGTTTCCACGTCTGCTAATATAATTGAAGTTGCCCATTTTAATCTTTCATTAAATTTTTCCGGGGACATATTATATAGTTCCCAACTTGGTTCTGATATAACTTCTGCATCAGGAATGGCTTTTAGTGCATCAATTAATGGTTGAGCGTAGTTTAATATTTCCACTCCTTTGGATGGTGATTGGAAAGGGGATTCTACATATTTCTGCCCTGTATGAACACACCAATTTCCTACGTGCCATATTTTAAGTCCGGTTTTCAATTTTTCCTCCAATAAAAAAGATTTTTTTATTATTTCTTTTGAGTTCCTTTTTAAAAATAAATTAACTAAGTTAGATAAAGCATTAAGTAAACGTTAAATTAATTTTTCCCTACAATTAAGTTATTATTTTTTCTTTAATCAACATAGAAGAAATTACAAGGAATATCAATAATGAAAAAATGCTTCTTCACTCTCATCCTAATTGTAATAACATCGAATTATATTTATCCGCAAACTAATCTAAGTAAAAAAGAAGAGATTATTCAAGCACTTAAAGATGCTGCTTATAATGCTACTGAAGTGCTTCTTGATAAAGATGGAAAGTCCCGTTGCGACTATAATCTTATTGAAGGAAAGTGGTATTTCTACGAACCACCTTGGCATACTGCACAGTTAATTTATGGATTAGTAGAAGCTTATAAAATTACAAAAAATGAATATTATCTCGAACAAGCAAAAAGAGCTGGTGATTGGTGGTGCTCGCTTGAAATTAAAGATAACCCAAAACTAAATGGTATGCTAAAAGCTATTCATGGTGATGACATTGAAAACATTGTCTTTGCAACAATTTCAGATGGTACTAATGGTATATTTGAATTAGCAAGGATATCGAAAGATGATAAATATGCGGAAGTGGCTACACGTGCTGGTGAGTGGATGCTTAATAATATGTACGTCCCTGAATATAAAGTCTTTTATGATAATGTCGATCCGGTTACTGGTGAAGTAATGAAACAAAACAGTCCTTTCTGGAAGGATAAAAAGGAACAAACTCTTTTTGATGTCGCAAGGCCAAATAATGAAGGTTACCTTTTCCTTGATATGTATAAATTCACAAACAACGAAAAATATAAAAAGATATTTATTGATCTGTGCGAAAGTCTAGTAGAGAAGCAAGGACCTGAAGGACTATGGATGGATTTTATGCCTAATAATAAAGAAGATGGAAGTTATCATCCACGTTTTAATCTTTGGTATGCAGAGTCATTGATAAAAGGATATGAGCTTACTAATGATAAAAGATATCTTGAGGCGGCTAAAAAAACTTTAGTTACTTTTGCTAAAGCTCAGAAGAAAGATGGTACAATCTATTATGTTAATTATATCGATGGAAGATATAATGAAAATTCAATTACAGGTTCAGCTACTGCTTTTGCAGGTCTTCTTTGGATTCAATTAATTAATTATGGTGTGGGGGAGGAGTTTATTCCTAATGTAGAACAATCAGTTGATTGGATTATTAAGAACCAATTTTCTGTTAATCATCCAGACCCTAATTTACGTGGGGCAGTTATTGATACACGTACAAGAAGAAAATCTGGTAAAGTTTGGTTGACTCAAAGAGATGTTGGTACGGCATTTGGAATGCGATTTTTAGCTGACTATTTGAATTACAAATATCCTTCTGATGAGAAATAATTATGAAAAATCTATATAAGAAAATTTTGCTTTTAGCTGCAGCATTTGGTCCAGGTTTGTTTTTGGTTGGATATAACATTGGAACTGGAAGTGTTACAACAATGGCATCTGCCGGTGCTTCACATGGTATGATGCTTACTTGGGCTGTTTTCCTTTCCTGCCTCTTTACATATTTTTTAATAGTTGTCTTTAGCCGATTTACTTTAGTTACAGGGGAGACAGTACTTTATAGCTTTAAAAAACATATTGGCAAAGGTGCAGCTTACTTTGTTCTTGCAACTCTTATTATTTCAGAGATGATTTCGAGTATTGGAGTAATGGCTGTTTTAAGCGAAGTAACAAATGAATGGACAAAACCAATTACATCTTCGGGTGCCGGAATTGGAATGCTTCCAATAGCTATTTTTTTTGCGTTACTATTAATCTATTTTTTGTTTACGGGGTACTATACCAAGATTGAAGTTATATTAGCTGTTCTTGTCGGTATTATGGGCACATGTTTTGTACTTACAACTTTTATGGTTATACCTGATGCGGGTGCCGTACTAAAAGGGTTGATGCCAAATATACCTAATGATAATAATGCCGGATTAGTTGTGGCTGGTATGATAGGTACTACAATGGGTGGAATATTATTTATTACTCGCTCTGCTACTATTAAACAAAAGGGATGGACTTTGAAGGATAGTGCTACGGAAAGGAAAGACGCACTTCTTTCTATAAGTCTTATGTTTGTTCTAAGTATTTCAATAATGGCAGCCGCTGCCGGAACACTTTATCCTCTCGGAATACACGTTGAAAATGCTGTTGATATGGTTAAAACTTTAGAACCACTTGCGGGTAGATTTGCTATTACAATTTTTGTAACCGGAATAATTGCTGCCGGTTTATCTTCTCTATTCCCACATTATATATTAGTTCCACTTCTTCTTTCAGATTACAATCAAGAAGCATTAGATCTTAATAGATGGAGAAATAGAGGTATCGTTATTTTTTATGCGACTCTTGGCATGTTCGTTCCTATTTTTGGTGGAAGACCTGTTTCTATCATGATTATGTCTCAAGCATTAGCCTTAATCGCAACTCCACTAATTCTAATTTTTATGCAATATTTATTAAATAAAAAAGAATTAATGGGAGAAAATAAAATATCTCTCGCAACTAATATTGGTATCGGATTAATAACATTATTTACAATTTATATGGCTTATGTTGGAGCAGTAGGAATAATTGAAACATTATGAAAAATTTTAATTCCAAAATAGTATGCACTTACCTTTATTCAATCACAAAATACGGATATCCACCTCCGGCTGAGGACACACTTCAATACATTGATGAAATGGCTTCGCTCGGGTTTTCTACTATTGAACTCGAAGGTATTAGAGAAGAACATTTAACAAAAGTATATAACCTTAGATATAAAATTAAGAATTCCTTAGATGAAAACGGATTGACACTTCCATATTTTTGCGTGGTTCTCCCAGGTCTCTCATCAACTGATAAAAATGAAAGAAAAAAGAATATCGAATTATTTAAAGTTGGATGTGAAACTGCAGCAATTATTGGAGCTAAAGGTGTATTAGATAATTCACCAATTCCACCTTATAAATTCCCAGAAGATATTCCAATAATTAGACATTATGAAGAAGAATCGCTTCAATCAGCTTTTCTCCCTGAAAATTTTGAATGGCAACCATATTACGAAATGCTTGTTTCGTCATTTCAGAATTTGTGTGATATAGCAACGAACTATGATTTAAATTATCAACTCCACCCAGCATCAGGTGTGCTGATAAATAGTGCAGATAGTTTCCTTCATTTTTATAATTCAGTCGGAAGAAAAAACCTCCGCTTTAATTTCGATACGGCTAATTTATTCGCAATTAGGGAAAATTTACCTCTATCCTTATACAAATTAAAGGAGCATATTGATTACATTCATTTTTCTGACAACTGCGGTACTAAAGTAGAACATCTCGAAGCAGGAAAAGGAAAAATTAATTGGGATAATTTTTTCTCAGCACTTAAGGCAATTGGCTTTGATGGATATATCGGACTTGATATTGGTGGAGAAGAATCCGGTGTAAATAATTTAGATGAAGCATATATTAATTCAGCAAAATTTTTAGAAACTAAATGGTTCAGAAAATGAAATCTTTTGTAATTATCTTCTTTTTTACTTTCATAATTATTAATGGTCAAGGCATCGTCCCTATTGTTCCTGAACCTCTGCTTTATAATTATTCTGATGCGAAATTTATGTTAGACAAAAATCCTATTTCTGTTAATCTCTATGTTGATGATAATAAACAACTTTCTAATTTAACAAATGATTTGATTGACATACTGAAGAAGAGAGAATTAGAAATTAAAAGAAATGCTAAATCAGAAAAAGTAATTCACATTGGGATTGCTTCCCAAAATAATAATTTCTCAAAATTGTGTCTGAATGCAGGGATGGAAATTGATAATTCATTATCATCCGATAGTTATCAATTAATTATTAAAAACGATTTAATAATTATATCTGCGAATGATCCAAAAGGGTTGTTTTATGGAATACAATCATTAAAACAAATATTAAGTAGTTCGAAAATAAATTATCTCCAAGGAATGGAGATAAAAGATTATCCCTCTTATAAACTTCGCGGTATAATGGATGATATAAGCCGTGGACCAATTCCTACAATGGATTATATGAAGTCGCAAATAAGAAAATTCTCAGAATTGAAATTGAATTTTATGATGCACTATATTGAGCATGTTGTAAAAACAAAAAAGCATCCAAAAATAGCGCCCGATGATGGTTCTTTTACAATAGAAGAATGGAAAGAAATAACTGATTATGCAAATCTTTACAATATTGAATTAGTAGGCAGCTTTCAATCATTCGGTCATTTCGAGAAAATATTATCTATTCCTGAATATTCCCATCTCGGTGAAAGTGGAACATTAATATCACCGGTTAAAGAAGAAAGCTACACTTTCCTCAATGATATTTATAAAGAGATGATACCTGCATTCAGTAAAATGTTTTTTTGTGTGGGTCTTGATGAAACATTCGATTTAGGTAAAGAAGACTCAAAAAAATTAGTTGATAGTCTTGGTTATGCAGAAGTTTATTATCGGCATATTATGCGCCTTTATGATTTACTAAAAAAACAGAATACTAAAATGTTAATGTGGGGGGATATTCTTTTAGAACATCCGGAATTACTCGAACGAATACCAAAAGATATTTTAGTCGGTACTTGGAATTATGATCCACAAGATAGTTTTTTGAAATTAATTGTTCCGATAAAAAATGCAGGATTAGAATTTATTGTTTGCCCCGGAGTTCTAAATTCGAATAAAATTCTTCCCCAATTCGGAAGAGCAATAACTAATATCGATAATTTTACAAGAGACGGGTCAACAAATAATTCGCTTGGAGTACTAAATTGCATTTGGGACGATGCCGGAACCGCATTATTTAATAATGATTGGTATGGTGTAGCTTATGGTGCGGAACAGAGTTGGAATTGTACTCCAAAAAAAATTGATGATTTTGATTACAGATTTAATCGAGGGGTGCTCGGAGCTGACAATGATTATTATACTAAGACAATTCATAAACTAAATGAATTAGAAGAATATGAGCTTACCGATGGAATGACAGATAAAATATTATGGAATCGTCTAATTCCTGAAAAAGGAGAAGCACTTAAAATTTCCAAAATCGATTTAGATTCAGTTCTTTCTGTTTTAGTACAAGCACAAAATGAATTGAATAATATTAAACTCGACTCAAATTATGACTTGAAAGATTACCTTCAATTAGTAATAAATATCTATCGTTCAGAAGCTAATAAAAGAATTGACTTAATAAAAATTGCCTCAAATTATAAAGATGCATTAAAAATTGTTTTCACTACTCCATTTAAGGCAAGAGAGAAAATGGTTGAAGGTGTTTCTTTAATTAATAAAATCATAGAACGCCAGAATAAAGTAATGGATAGTTTTTCCTATTTATGGTTAAGAGAAAATCATACCTATGCCTTAAATAGAATTATCGATAAATACAAAAAAGAAGCTGAGAGTTTTATTGCAGTGAAAGATGATTTATATAATTCACTTAAAATGTTTGATACAAATAGAATAATAAATCCAATTGAAAATACTTCATTAAATATTTCTGAATTGCCAGGCAAATATTTTAGGGAATGGATGATTATACAACCAATATTGAACCTTTCGGATTTTAGCGGCGACCTTTTAGCAGATATGGGTGGTGAAAAAAAAGCCGAACCAAGAGTAACCCAAGAGTTTTATGTTGATTCTGTAAAATATCGCTGGAGAAGATTAGTATCCGATTATCCTGACGTAATCGATATTGCAAAAATATTTAATACTAAAGATGAGAAGGGGATTGTTTATTCATTCGCAAATATTTTTTCTGATTCTGCGGTATCGGTTAATGCTTTGATTGGAACAGATGAAATGTGTGAGATATTTGTTAATGGTAACAAAATAGCCACCGTAAAGGGGAGTGGTAATTTTATACCTGACGAAAATAAAATAACTATCCCAATGATTAAAGGTAAAAATAATTTATTAATAAAAAGTTTTCAGACGAAGGGCGATTGGGCATTCTCATTTCGACTTCCAGAAACAAAAGTTAGAAACAGCAAAAATCGCTATACAATTTATTTAAACTAAATTAGTGGAAAAATTTATGTACAAGTTTATGAAAGAAAAATTAGATGTAAATATTTATCCAACAAGGAGTGAAATGGGTAAAGCAGCGGCTGATTATTCTGCAGAAATAATAAAAAAGATCTTGTCCAAAAAAGACAATTTAAGAGCAGTATTTGCTGCGGCTCCTTCACAGAATGAATTTTTAGAAAATATTTTGCTGAGAGATGATATTGAATGGAATAAAATTCATGCTTTTCACATGGATGAATATTCAGGGATATCTCCAAATTCTCCACAGTCATTCGCTAATTGGCTAAAGAACAAGATTTTTATCAAAAAGCCATTTGCATCGGTTAGTTACGTTGATACCTTTCAAAAAGATGTCGAAGAAGTTTGTTCAGAATATGAAAAATTATTAAAAGAAGCTCCAATTGATATTGTATTTATGGGTATAGGAGAAAATGGACATATAGCATTTAATGATCCTCCGGTAGCTGATTTTAATGATCCTAAATGGGTGAAGACTGTGGAACTCGAAGAGAAATGCAAAATACAGCAGGTATTTGACGGCTGCTTTAGTTCTATCGAGGAAGTTCCTAATTATGCAATCACACTTACTATCCCTGCATTATTGTCTGCTGATTATTTATCGGTTGTAGTCCCTGGGATTAGAAAGGCGGATGCAGTTAAAGATACTTTGGAGGGAGACATATCAATATCCTGTCCGGCTTCAATTCTTAGAACCCATAAGAATGCCAAGATGTTTCTTGATTTTGATTCAGCTAATAAAATTAATTATAAATAATTCCATCGGTATTAATGTGAAAAAATATTTTTTGATTATCCTATTACTTGGCTACATAAATATTACTGCACAAGAAAAAACCTATTTCTTTGATATTGGTTCTGAAAGTTCAACTCTGTTTAATTTTTCTAAAACATTAACTGGAAATGATATCTATTCAGCTAAAAGTAATTATGGTTGGGTAACTGAATATAAATCTCAATTTAAAAGAGATTTCCTTCTTTCACGTTCAGTAAGAGATGAACTAACTTATGACGGAATTGCTGACAAAGAAATTAAGTTCAAGATCGATCTTCCGATTGGGAAGTATAATTTAATTTACTGGATGGAGGTAGCATACGATAAAGATGGAACTTCTCAATTATTTATAAATAACAATAATAAAAATATAATTCAACATAAATTAAAAGAAGATGAAGAAGGTCAATTAAGACCTATTTCTCAATATAGAGTTATTAATACTGATTTCAACTCAATTGGTAAATCGAATGAACTTTTTTGGAAGGGAGGAATAGATTCGGTTAGACTTTTAGGTTTTGCAATCATTCCAAAAGGCTTAAAAGAGATGGAAACTTCCAGACCAATAAGCCCAAAAATCAAATTAGCAGGCGAATATAATTCTAATATCGAACTAAATGACTTACGTTTGATATTACAAAACCGACTAAAATTTGATAAAAACGATCCCTACTATCTTTATTGGTACATTCAAGTTTCATTTCTGTGCGAGGCTGAACGATTTCATAATCAGCAAGGGTGGGAATGGATTAAAGATTTAACAGGTTATTCCATATTTGATAGAATGCATCAAGTCCTTTTTCTTTCTGATTCACAAATAGAAAATGCAGGAAGCGAAAATAATCTTCTTCGTGAAAGAGCTTTGTGGTTGCGAGGGAAAACTTGTTATGACTTGGTTTTAGAGAGAGGTGGAGATTACCAAAGACAAATTGGACTAAGAGATATTGAAGAGTTATTAAATTTATATCCAAAAGACGAAAAACTTCGGCTTCTAAATGGAGAATCGATTTATTCACCATCCGAATGCAGTGCCTATTCAAAAGATGTGAATATTCCTAAATGGGCAGCACTTCAGCTTGAAACTATTTGCCGACTTAGTGAAGGAGTTGATTGGTGGGTTACAAAAAAGCAAGCCCCAAATGGAGAATTTGGAGGAAAGATTGATGACGACGTTGAACTTCTCCGAGAATGGTCACCATTGCTTCTATATGGAAATAAAAATGTTATTACCGGTTGGACTAAATTAGCTAATGCTATTTGGAATAGTCCAGGTGTATTTAAAGGTTATTCAAAAAATATTCTTGATGTAGAACATTCTGCTGAATTTATTGCCGATTCTACACCGGAATTAATTATTGTCGATACTACTAATACATACCTTTCCAGATTAGAATACACGGCAGAACATTTTAAAAATTTGTGGTCGGTAAAAAATAAGTTTGGTCATCGTTTCTTTAAATCGGGTTGGTACAGTTCCACTCAGATTGATGAACGTTCACCTCGAAATCGAGATGTAGATTATAATGCAAGAGCATTAAAACCATTACGCTTTCTTGCATGGGCTACCCACGATCCACAATATATTTCGCTATTGGAAGAATGGTCTAAAGCATGGTTAAGTGCTTCGCTTAAAACAGAAAAAGAAAAACCAATTGGAATTATTCCACCATCAGTTCGCTACTATGATGAAGCAATTAATGGAGATGAGCCAAATTGGTATAAAGCAAATATGATGTGGGATTATTACGATTGGGCTCATAGTTCCGGAAGTAAAATTTTGGATAATCTTATTTTTACTTTTACTCTTACCAAGGATGATTCTCTGCTACTTCCCATTGAATACTCTTTAGAATTGATAAATAAATTATTGCTAAAAAAGGTTGATCTAAAAAAAGGAAAATTTAAGGAAGGTTCTGAAGAATGGGCTGCACAAAATTTAATTAATGAGGATGGATTTTGGAACTCAGTTCAAACTTGGAGACTATTAAAAGGAAATAAAAAATATGATTTGATAATTTCTGATTATGCATCTTATTATGTTCGTTATCTGATGACAGGTAATAAGGAATATCTTGAAAGTGGACTTAATAAATTATTAGATGTTCTTAGATATAATTCGCAATTAAGAACTGATATGGTAATGCATACAGACCGTGTAAGAATCCCTGGCACATCTGAATTAAGAGCAATGATCTCCGGTGATGGTTCTCCGGAAGGCGGCTCTCCTTTTTATGCTGCGAGTTGGAAAAATACGGATAATAAATTAGCTATTGTTTTAGAAAAATTTGATAGTGAAAGTTTGATAATTAATACATATTATGCAGGTGAATACGATAAGGAGTTTATAGTAAGACCATGGCAATTAGAAAGTGGAAGTTATAAAGTTTATATTAATGAAAGTGAATCGCATTCAGTTAAGATTACAAAAAAAGGGGAAGAGATTACCCTTCTTATTCCTGCGAAAAAGTCTTCTATAATAAAAATAATCAGAAATTAAGATAATATTTATAACAAAATATG
>Ga0172380_10002213_pt1 | contig 30944 bp, 37 predicted proteins | sample Leawe162metaG_FD_119747 | JGI IMG/M metagenome (GOLD analysis project Ga0172380, IMG submission 119747) | Leachate microbial communities from a municipal landfill in Southern Ontario, Canada - Leachate well 162 metaG | ecosystem: Engineered > Solid waste > Landfill > Unclassified | place... | reverse complement strand
GAGGTCACTGTGCGTATTTGCAGAGACAAGCATTGTTACGAAATCTTCTTCCTTCGGCTCAATATCAATCACACCGACACCGCCACGCTTCTGCGCGCGATATTCAGACGGATCCGTACGCTTCACATATCCACCCTTGGTAAATACGAGCACTGATTCTTTTTCAGGAATAAGGTCTTCTTCGTTGATAGCCTTGACGCCACCTTTAATAACGCGTGTTCGACGCTCATCAGCATATTTCTCGCGAATTTCTTTGAGTTCACTTGCAATTACACCAAGCATTTTCTTTGGACTTGCGAGAAGCGCTTCGAGTTCTTTGATGAGTTCTTGTTTTTCTTTGAGTTCGAGTTCAACATTCTTGCGTTCGAGACCAGCGAGTTTCGCCAATTTCATTTCGAGAATCGCTGTCGCCTGCAAATCAGAGAATTTAAATTCTTTCATCAAATTCAATTTTGCAAGTGCCGTATCTTTCGAAGAACGAATCACGGTGATGACGCGATCGATATGGTCGAGAGCTTTCTTTAAACCAAGGAGAATATGCTCGCGGTCTTTCGCTTTTCGTAAATCAAATTCAGTACGACGACGAACAATCACCACGCGGTGACCGATAAATTCAGTGAGTAAACTCTTGAGTGACAGCGTCTGCGGTACACCCTCAACGAGCGCAACAATATTAAAATTAAATGATTGCTCGAGTTGTGTATGCTTGTAGATATAATTGAGAACTTTCTGAGGCATCACACCTGCCTTGAGATCAATCGCAATACGAATATCTTTTGTTGATTCATCACGAAGACCTTTGATACCTTCGAGCTTTTTGTCTTGCACGAGTTGCGCGATAGCTTCGATAAGAGTTGATTTGTTTACGCGATACGGAATCGAAGTGATGATAATCTGAAAGGTGCCACTTTTCTGTTCAACAATTTCTGCTTCACCGCGAGTCACCACACCACCACGGCCGGTTGAATACGCGTGAACTAAATCAGATTGCCCATAGACAATACCACCCGTCGGGAAATCAGGACCTTTAATGAATTGCATCAAATCCTCAGTTGTTGCGTCTTTGTTGTCGATAAGATGAATCGTCGCATCGATAGTTTCTGCGAGATTGTGCGGAGGAATGTTTGTCGCCATACCAACAGCGATACCGAGCGTACCGTTCAAGAGAAGGTTTGGCACTGCAGTTGGAAGCACGCTTGGTTCCTTGCGTGTCTGATCGTAGTTTGGACGAAAATCAACAGTTTCTTTTTCAAGGTCGAGAAGTAGAAGAGATGACACACGAGACATTTTTGCTTCGGTATAACGCATCGCAGCCGCATTGTCACCATCAATCGAACCGAAGTTACCTTGTCCGAAAATAAGTGGATAGCGATAGGAGAAATCCTGTGCCATACCCACCATTGAGTCATACACAGCCACGTCACCGTGCGGGTGATATTTACCGAGCACGTCTCCAACTACCGCTGCTGACTTACGAAAACGCGCAGAGACAGAAAGCCCCATTTCATTCATCGCATAGAGAATACGACGATGCACTGGCTTCAATCCGTCACGCACGTCAGGAAGCGCACGGTCAGTAATCACACTCATCGCGTAGTCGATGAATGATTCCTGCATTTCGGAACTAATGTTTACCGAAACGACATTTACATGATCTTTTTTTATCTCGTTTTTTTCTTTTTCCATATTATTCGTATACTGCTTCCTCTGTAACTACAGGTGTATTCATATCAGGCACAGTCTCAGACAAAACCTCTGGTGTTTCAGATACTGACGGAACATCTTCGGCTGGCGCATCTGTTGGAATAGCAACCTTACCTACACTTGCTGACATATTGTTGTATGTTTCAGAAATAGAATCACCTAATAGTCGAAACGGCGCGAGGCTTTCAGCTTTCGTCTGTGATTTTTCATTTCCATTGATAGTAGATCGCATGCTATATACAAAAACAACTCCAACAAAAAGCATTGAAACTGCCATCAGCCCCACAACTATTTGTTTGCGGACAGGCTCTGGTTTTGATTGTAATTTTTTGATGTATTCGCGCATGATGGTATGTCTTATGATGATATCACAACAATCTCCCCTTCGCGACCAGCGAGTTCTTTTGCTTTAATGGTGAGTTTGTCTATTGAGGCAACTTTATCCTGTCCACCTTCTTTGAGGAATGCCTTAAGAGATTTCTCATCATAATCCATAGGGATAATAAGCTTCGGCTCGAGTGAGACTGCAAGCTTATATGCTTCACCAGGAGTCATGAGGTCTTCGTTTCCAACAGGTACGAATAAAATATCTGGTGATTCGATTTGTCCAAGAACCGCAGTATCAACACTGCCATTTTTCACACAACCAAGAAAACAAAGAGAAATATTGTCGAGCGCGAGTGTATAGATAGTATTGATATATTTCTTACCACCAAGCGCTGTTTCTGTCATGATGCCTTTTATGAAAATATCTTTGATTTCGTAATCACCTGGACCTTTAACCTCAAACGGAACAGTGTCGCCATGAGAAACCATTTCGAAGCCGTTGTAGTCAGGATGATTTGTAGTAGAAAATGCCACGAGCGAGCCGAAACGTGACCCTTTGTTTGATTTTGAATCCTTGGAGATTGGATTAAAAGCGAGCACGGTATCGCCGTGCTGAACTTTGAAGAATTGCTTGCCGAAATATGTGATAATCATCCCGTTAGAGACAGGTCGCGGTCGTAATTTCTACAAACCGTTACTCTGAAATAGTGAAGTAAATAAATTAATGTATGTGCACCCGTATATAGCAAACCGTGACCGCGGTCTCTAACGGGATCATGACTCTAGTATACCAAAAATAAGGCAAAATAAAAAGAGCTGAAACGCATTGCTCAGCCCTCTCTACATTATGTACTTTTGCATTAAGCACAATTATTAATTCCGGGAATGATTGATGACTCTATCAAATCAACACGATTCCACACAACCTCCAACTGTAAGCTGTCTCCTTTTAGCCGACTATCCTCTAATACAGGACAGAGTAGGATGAGGTTATACTCGTTTTCAATGGCAATCAACAATCTCTTTATGAAAAAATAATGTTCCCTTGGAGCAATAATGAGTAAATACTCACTTTGTTTCTTGTAACTAAGGATGAAATTCTCAATTTCAATCCTCAAATACTCTTTAAGCTGAAATAATTTCTCCTTGTGAAATTTGACCATGTACTTAAGGATCGCAACTGCACGATATCCATTCTTCTCAAACTTTTCGTCAAAGGCACAACGAGGGCACTCAGCTCTACCAAATCTCTTGCCGTTAACTTCTTTAGGATACACAACAGTTTCTCTTTTTTCAGGAACCAACACAACATGCAGTTGCGGTGGGGGAATTTTAGTTTTACTCATAATCACGGGGGTTTAATGATTTTTCAGAATTATACACTAATTTAATGCAAAAGTCAATCAATTCCCCCTTACTGCTTGCAAAATAAGCCCTTTTATAGTACAGTTACCCCATTACAAGCCCAGTGTGAGGATAACCCTCGGGTATGACTTGGAAGGCCAAGCACACCAGAAACCCTTACTCTGTGCCGCTATTCCCTACGCGCAAGCAAAAGGAACAGAGCGGTTTTTATTTATATATGAAAAAAGATACAGAACATGATGCTGTTGCGACAATCGCAGAGCATGCAAAAGTAGAACTTTCAAGTGTTGGTAAAATGCTCGACAAAGCAGAAATGCCTCCGGAGATTGACACACTTGTAGAAGGTCCAGTTATCGCAATCGAAAAATCATCGGTATATATCAATATCGCACCATTTGGTACAGGTATTATCTACGGCCGAGAATTTATTAACGCAAAAGACATCATCAAGAAAGTAAACATTGGTGACGTTGTAAAAGCAAAAGTTGTTTCAACTGACAACGAAGACGGATACATCGAACTTTCTCTCAAGGAAGCAAAGCAAGCACTCATGTGGAGTGAAGCCGATAAAGCTATCCGCTCAAAGATGCCACTTGAACTTACTGTGAAAGAAGCAAACAAAGGTGGTCTCATCCTCGAATGGCAAGGTATCGCTGGATTCCTCCCTGCGTCACAGCTCAAGAGTGAACACTATCCACGCGTTGAAGATTCTGACAAGGATAAAATCTTGAAAGCACTCAAAATGCTCGTTGGTAAGCGCATCACTGTTGTTATGATCTCTGCACTTCCAAAAGAAGGCAAGCTCATCTTCTCTGAAAAAGATACGAACCCAGAAGAACGTCAGGAAATCGTCGGCAAATACGCTGTCGGAACAGAACTTGATTGTACTGTTGCTGGTATCGTTGACTTCGGTGTATTCCTCAAAGTTGAAGAAGGCCTCGAGGGATTGGTACACATTTCAGAAATTGATTGGGGTCTCGTTGAAGATCCTCGCACAATGTTCAAAATTGGCGATGCAGTAAAAGCAAAGATTATCGAAATCAAAGATGGAAAAATTTCTCTCTCAATCAAAGCATTGAAAGAAAATCCATGGAAAGAATTCGAAGGTACACTCAAAAAGGGTGATATCGTCTCTGGTGTTGTTATCAAGTTCAACAAACACGGCGCTCTCGTTTCTATCAAGCAAGGTGTTGCAGGACTCGTTCATAATTCTAGTTTCGGTTCTGAAGAGAAACTCAAGAAATCGCTCGAACTCGGTGAGACATATAACTTCCAAGTTACATTGTTCGAACCAAAAGATCAGCGTATGACTCTCGTCTTCCTCGACGGAGAAAAGAAAGCGGAATAAATAAACAGCGCATAAGAACTAGGTTATAGAAATAAAAATTAACATTCTATATCCTCACTAGCACTAAAAAATCCCCAGCAATGGGGATTTTTTAGTGAGGGATTACCATCCAAATTCTGAATAAAAAATATGATTTTGATAACACTCAATACCATAACGCACATAAGGCACCATATTATTAGGTAAACCATTTAAGGGAAACCAAGATAAATCATCACATTTATTCACTTCTCCAATTTTTAATTCTCCTTCGTAATTTTTTGCAACTAAAAAGAAATCAACACGTTCTGTTTCTGCTTTTCTATGCATTACATGCACAACTTCAAAATCTTTAGAATTAATTCTCACACATGCTTCTTCAAGGGCCTCTCTTGCCATTGCACTAGTCGCAGATTCATTTCCATCTAAGTGACCGGCTGGGACACTATAGTTCCCATCCTCATACCCCGTATTAAATCTACGAAGCAAAAGCACTTTGTTGTCTTTTATCAAAATCAAATGCACTGCTGGAATTAATTTAAATTTTTCCATAAATATATTTTAATTATATACACTCATCGCTTTCTGATGCCCCTCACTCGCAATCATCGCAATTATTTCCGCAACTTTCTTGGATTCTTTTTTCAGAACTTTTAATTCGTCTTCTTTGAAGGCACCAAGAAGGAATTTCAAAACCGCTTCCTCCCCTTTTGGCTTTTTAATTTTTCCTGTTGGTGTATGAGGAGAAACACCAATACGAATCCGAACAAAAGCTTCTGATTTTATTTTTTTAATAACTGAAGCTAGTCCGTTATGTCCGCCCGCACTACGATTAAATGAAATTTTTAAATTCCCAACAGGAATGTCTAAATCATCATAGATAACAATAATGTTTTCTGGTTTTACTTTATGTTTCGTTTGGGCATATACAACAGTGCTTCCAGAATTATTCATAAATGTTTGCGGTTTCAAATATTCAATTTCCTTTTTACCTATTTTGTTTTTATAAAAAAATGTATTTGCCTTACTGCTTTTTCCCCATTCAATTTTCCCTAATATATAATCAAGCATAAGAAAGCCCGCATTATGGCGAGTCTTCTCATATTCTTTTCCAGGGTTTCCGAGACCAACAACGAGTATCATGTATCCTATTATATATCAAAAAGATTGTTGTATATATCCTTGACCTATTCAAAAATAAGATGTATTGTTTGGAAAACATAAAGCTCTATTCAAATGAAGAAAATAATCCTCAGCTTGCTTATCCTTTCGTTGATTGGTTTTGCATCGGCACAAAAGACATCTAAGACAATCTCTTGGTATGACACAACTACCACGAACAACACTTTAACTGTGCATCGTCACACCGCTCTGGAGGTAGGATCATACCCCCTCTTGTACTCAAAATCTTCTGAAGAAATATTCCCACGCACCATGCTGATAGAAGCAATCAAGAATCAGCACCCTCTTATTTCTCAGGAAGTTGATTTTAGTATTACTGATTTCTTATCGATAAGCTTAACAAGGAAACAGTATAATTTTAACTACCAGAAAGGAATATGGGAGCCAGCTAAAATAATTGATTCAAAAAAATCATACGATTTTGGAATCATCGTTTTGATTTTGTTAGTATTGCAGGTAATAATATATTTCTTTCTTGCTCCGAAATTAAAGTCTAGTTTGCCTTTTATTGTAGGCCTAATGGGTGGTTTAGTAACCGAGATTACTGTATTTAAAGTAAAAGATCACATTATAAATTCGCTATCTTTTCCTATTATACCCACTGAAGAACACTTTAAAGCATATACTTTTATTGGAATAACTGGCATTCTTATTTGCATAGCTGGTCCATTAATTGCATATTTATTCTTTCAATTAATCAAAAAGATTAAAGGTGCTCCACCTATTAAAAAAGAACCTCATGAAGGGTTTGGATTAGAATCTGAATTTTAAAATGTATTTATCTCTTGCGCCGTCTACTCTGTAGACGGCGCTTTTTTTGTTTGAAAAAGTAATACAAAACAAATCTTCCTATTCTGTCAACAATCGTTGTGTGATAGAATACGTCCTATATGGAAGAAAATAAAGAATCATCATCAGTTATTGAAACTCCTCAAGTGGCCAGTACCCCACAAAAAGAATCAGAAATACCCACACTTCGTGAGCATCTCGAAAATGCATGGGATTTAGTAAAATTCGCAGCTCTCGCGCTCGCCATCGTTATCCCCGTTCGTCTCTTTATTGCACAACCATTCGTTGTATCAGGAGACTCGATGGTACCAACATTCCACGACAAAGAATATCTCATTATTGATGAAATCTCATACATCACAGGTGAACCTCATCGTGGTGATGTAATTGTTTTCCGTTATCCTGGTGACCCATCTCGATTCTTTATTAAACGTATCATTGGTATGCCAAACGAAAAAATCACATTTAAAAACGGTGAAGTAACCATCACAAACGCTCAAAACAAAGAAACTCTCAAGCTCGTTGAACCATACTTAAACGAAGCATTTGGAACCTCTGGAACATTTACAACAGGTATCAATGAATATTTTGTATTAGGAGACAATCGAAATCGTAGTTCCGATTCACGAAGCTGGGGTATCCTTCCTCGAAAAAATATCATCGGTCGCGCGTATCTCCGCCTCTACCCATTCGATGAAATGGATTACCTCCCAGGATCATATCGAGAAGAAATAAAATAACCATATACTTTATGAGCACAGAAAAGAAAAAACAAAACACGGGTCCATTTAACTCAGTCAAAGGAATGCGTGATATTGAAGGCGAACAATACTATTATTTCCAAGGATTTTTCGAAAAGGCACAGGAGATCGCCGTGTATTACGGATTCAAGCCGATTGATACACCGATCACAGAACAAGAAGATGTGTTTACTTCATCGATAGGTGTTGGTACTGACATCATCGACAAGGAAATGTACACCTTAAAAACAAAAGGTGGCGATCATTTAGCGCTCCGCCCTGAACACACAGCGGGACTCATGCGTAGCTACATCGAACACGGAATGCAATCTCTCCCTCAGCCACTCCTCTTCTATAATTACGGGCCCGTATTCCGACATGACAATCCACAAAAGGGTCGCTACCGCCAATTCTGGCAGTTCGACATGGATGCGCTCGGAAGTGAGAAAAGTATTCTCGATGCACTCGTCATCAAAACAGCATGGACCATCCTCGAAGAAGCAGGTGCTCCAAATCTTTCGGTTGATATCAACTCAATCGGAGACAAAGATTGTCGTGCAGGTTACATCAAAGAGCTCACAAACTATTTTAAAAAGCACATCAACGAACTCCCCGCGATTGACCGCGAGAGACTCAAAGTCAATCCACTTCGTATTCTTGATTCAAAAGAAGAAAAAACAATCGAGCTTAATCAAAATGCCCCAGACACTCTCTCTCACCTCTGCCCCGCATGTAAAAAACACTTCAAGGAGGTGCTTGAATATCTCGAACAAATGGAAATTCCCTACACAATTAACAAATGCCTCGTGCGTGGTCTTTCCTACTACACACGTACTGTATTTGAAATCATGATTCCAAATGAAGAAGATGGTCGAATGGTCACAATCGCATCTGGTGGTCGCTATGATTACCTTGCACGCCATCTTGGTAGCAAAAAGGATGTTCCTGCCGTCGGTTCGAGCATTGGTGTTGATCGTGTAGTGGAAGCATCATGGTTCGCCAAACTTTCTCCTCGTATCATAAAGAAGCCAAAAATGTATTTCATCCAGCTCGGCTTTGATGCGAAATTAAAATCGCTCAATGTGATTGAAATTCTCCGCAAAGGTAAAGTGCCAATAGCACAATCAATCTCTAAAGACAGTCTCGGTGCACAGCTTGCTGTTGCTGAAAAACTCGGAATGAAATACGCACTTATCTTCGGACAAAAAGAAGCACTCGAAAACTCGGTAATTGTTCGTGATATGAACACTCACTCACAAGAAACAATCAAGCTTCCAAAACTTCTTGATTATATTAAAGAATTAAAATAACCTGTGACATTAGTGTGCATAGTTTACAAGATTAGAAATTTAGATAGATACTCATGATTACAATTGTTCAAAACGGACACCCTGCTCTACGAAAAGTCGCTCTAGAGGTGGCTCTTTCCGACATACCGAAACCAAAGATTAAAAAAGTGTTACTGGAAATGAAAGAAGCTCTCCACTCACAAAACGATGGAGTAGCTATTGCCGCGCCTCAAATCGGTGCGTCACTCCGCATCTTTGTTGTAGCAGGAAAAGTATTTGATGAAAATTTCGTCCGCGGTAATGCTCAAACAAAATCCAAATCAAAAGTAACCGAACCAGATGACATCGCCTTTATTAATCCTGTGTTTAAAAAAATCTCACGAGACAAAAAATTACTTTCTGAAGGATGTCTTTCAGTGCGTCCACTGTACGGCAAGGTTCGCCGTGCGACACGCGCAACTGTCGAAGCATACAATGAGCGTGGAGAAAAATTCACCATGGATGGCACAGGACTCCTCGCGCACATCTTCCAACACGAAACAGATCATCTTGATGGTATTTTATTTATCGACAAAGCTCGAGACCTTCATGAATCTACCCCCGAAGAAGAATACAAATAATATATGGAGAGTTCCCAATTAAAATTTGCCTTCTGGGGCACCCCTCTGCTTTCAGTAGAAACATTAGATATTCTTGCCCAACACGGATACACACCATGTGTTGTCATTACCGCGCCAGATGCTAAAAGTGGACGTGGAATGCGCGAGAATGCATCACCTGTAGCAGAGTGGGCAGAAGAACATGGAATTCCCTGTCTTAAACCAGAAAAAATTGACGATGAATTTCGCTCACAATTCTCAACTTATAACATCGAGCTATCGATTGTTGTTGCCTACGGAAAAATTCTTCCAAAAGATATCATTTCAACGCCTCGCTTCGGTACAATCAATATTCATTATTCACTGTTGCCGAAATACCGAGGAGCATCACCTCTTGAACAAGCACTTCTAAACGGTGACGCAGAAACAGGAGTGAGTATCCAACAAATGGAACACCGTCTCGATAGTGGGCCACTCTTAGCAGAGTTCGTGACTGACATAGATCCGAATGAAACAAAAGAATCACTCCGCGCACGATTAACACAAATCGGAGGAGAAACACTCGTAAAACTGCTTCCTCAAATCATCGAAGGAACACCAAGACCAAAACAACAAGACGACACGCAGGCATCATATTGTACAAAAATAGAAAAGAGTGCGGGAGAAATAGACCCTCTCGGCAATGCACGTGAAAACTGGAACAAATACCGTGCATTTTTCGGTTGGCCGGGAATATTCTTTTTTACTGTTAAAAATGGTACACGTATTCGTATCAAAATCACTCAGGCCTCTTTTAAAGAGGGACAATTTATCATAGAAAAAGTAATTCCAGAAGGTAAAAAAGAAATTAACTACACAGATTTTATTCGCAATTCGTAGGTTGACAATACAAGGTAGTAAGCGTATAAAAAGAAAAACACTACGCTTATGAAACTTGAAACTATAACAGTTACCCAGATTATTCTTTATACAACAAAACTTCTTGCGCAGATAGAAACACAGACCAGAAAGCACATCCCTAGTTTTGAGGGATTAAAAGAACGGGGCGCAGAAAAAGGATTCCCAAACAAATTTCTTCTTCGGAGTGCAATTATTCGTCATTTAGATAAAAGGCTAGGTGAAAATGATTCTCATATCCGAAATATATCAATTGCCTTATCGGTAAGTAAGGCAACCATTGTTGATGTTCGCACGAGCCACACCGCCAAGAGAGATAACCCAAGATTAGAATTATATTTTGAATATCTCGAACTTGCAGACTCGATTGGACAAAAAATTCCTTTTGAAAAAGAAATACCTCCTGTTAAAAAATCCCAGATAAAGAAGAAAGAACAAGAAGACTCAAATTCCATTATTATGGAAGACCATCGCATCATCGCAGAAAAGATACTAAGTGACCTTCTTGTATTTAGTAAAAAGGATACACTGGCAGACCTTGTCTCAAGTACAGACCGGGGATACCTTGCGAGCTTTCGTACATTTGTAATCATTAAGTTTCAGCAATCATTCCCTAACGCACCCCATAAAATGATGAAAATTTTATTTACTGAGATAGGAATGCATGACATTAATGTTGATCTCAAGAGACACGAGACATTGTGTCACAAAATAAATAATGGGGATCCCTTTGCCCAATGGCACAAGCAATCGTTCTATGATTTTATGGCTCAATAGCCAAAACAAAAAACGCAAGAGAGTACGTTGTTTACTCTCTTGCGTTTTTTTTATTTTAATATTTTGAAGTAAACGGATTACGTTTAGAAATACCCTTAAGCATTTTCTTGACACTTGATGCTCCGCGCTTGAAAAGTGTCTGCTTGCGGTCTTTTGTGTGAGTAAGTAACCGTACAATTTCTTCTTTTGCATCATCTATCGCAGAGTAGAGATTATCTGTTTCAGAGCTTGCAAAAAAACGCTCACCATTCATCACAATACTAAATTCTGCCTTAAATAATTCACCTTTATTATGATGATTTGTTGTTTTCCCAACCTCGATATATCCAGACGGTAGATTCTCTCCCTTTGAAAACTTCGCGATAGACTCTACGCGCTTGTTTACATAGTCACTAATCGCTTCTGTTAACTCCATGTTGGTTGCTTTTATATTTATATTCATATATTTTTGCATTACTCTAATAATAGTAATTATATCACACCTCTAATATGAGCGTTTTTTCTTTTTAGGTCGCCACTCAACGAGCTCCCCCGCTTTTCGTTCTATCTCATCCGCCTTCCGAAGCATACGCAGGTGTGATGGAGGAACAATACCATGATGAACAAGTGCATCAAGTTCGGCATCAATACCCCACAGGTCATCTTCTTCTGTCTCCCATCCATCTTCAAAATCATGGAGACAAAGCACCTCAGAATACGCACGAAGTGTCTTCGTTCCATCAGGGAGAAAATATTCATGAAAATACGACAAAACAAGCTCTCTAATCGTTTTGTATACGGGCTCTCGGTATCGTAAAACCGCATGATTTGTTTTTGACAACGCACCCCAGTATCCATTGTGTTTAAATGGAACCACCACATGGTCAAAATCATTCGTGGTTGTTTTGAGATGAAGCAGGTATGGCGTATATCCATGAAGAGAGAGTATGTACGCTCCAAGTAACGCCCCCTCAATACAATGTCCATTATTCTCGCGAAGTGTTCGTAGAGGGGATTTCACGGTATCCTTTTTATCTAGTTCAAAATTAAAAGGAATGGCACTAAGAAAGGTTTGCACCTGTGCAGGAGTTCTGAGTGATTGGAATACCTTCATTTCAGCTTTCGTAAATTGATTCATATATATACATTATTCCACAGAATGTAATTCGCGCAAAAGAAATACCCCAAAGTAAACTACTTTGGGGGTTCCATCTTTTTTTTGTTCAGTTTTTAAAACTTCTGAAAATCACAGCCTGAATGATGTATCCGTGGGTATGCGGATCGACTTGAAGAACACGAAGACATTACTGATGTCAGGATTGCCAGCACGGCAATAAAAAGAGCTGTTTTTTTCATAAAAACTAATTGGGGTTTGAAAATTAATACTATAATAACTTGGCGGTATTGTAGCATGTTATATATTTATTGTCAAATATGAGGATTAGAACACATTGACTTTTGTTGTAAATAGTGCTATAATATACTCAAACAAAATTGAAAAAACAAATAATGAAAAAGATATTTTCCCTTTGTATTGTCGTTCTAGGAATGACACTACATGTACACGCACAACGAGTATGGGCACAAACTGACACCGTCTATGTAACCCCTACGTCAAATGATTATGTTGTAACAACAACATACCGTATCGCCTGCCTTCAATGTGGCTGGCGTACCAAACTCCTCGAAGTAGAACCGGTGCTCATTGATACATCACTTAGTAAGTTTGTATCTTTTGAATTAATTACTGGAGTTATGGGTGAATGGCTTACCGATACAGTAGACAACGCGCCACCACAAGAAGTCTCCTATCGAATGAGAATTCTTAAACAAATTCCTAACAAGAACTACCAAATTGGTATTCGGTTTAGAATTTTTACTGACAGGCCAGAAAAAGAGATTCGCGATATTACAACAATCCCCGTACCCGGTAAAGTTGTACATATCCTTCCTCCTCTGGTTGAATTTTATTCGAATCCGGACAGTTCCCAACGAGTAATTCCGGTATTTGATGGAGTAAAAAGTTTTTTAATTGGTAGTTATATTCTTAAAAATAACCATCCAACAAAAAAACTACGCGTGAGTGCGATTAAGTATGGATTTGTAGACACAACAAGTTGGCAATACTTTGCTGGCGTTGGCCAGACAGAGCAAATGCCACATGAAGTGCCTCCAAACACATCCGTTGCTTTCAATTTTTGGATGCAATTGAGATCTCCATCACATGAAGTAGCTATTCAGCCAATCCTCTACCTGAGATGTTGGTATGATGACGACACCACAATGTATGACGTTGATGCATTAGGACAACCAGCAAATCTAAGCGCGAAAGCACTTGGATTACATGATGCCCTTCAAAATCAATATCTCATTTATCCAAATCCATGTACTGATCATCTTATGGTGACTGGTACACAAGATATTCCAGTGGTAATAAATACCCTTGGTAGAAAAATGAATATTGAAATTGAGCGCACCGCAACAGGATGGAAAGTATCTACTTCATTATTACCTTCGGGAATTTATTTCTTGAATGGAAAAACAAAGTTCTTTAAACAGTAACAAACAAAAAAAGTCCCTTCATGAAAATGGAGGGGCTTTTTATTCTATATAGATAGAGAGAATTTTGCTTGGACTATGATGCCCAGAAATAATCCTCACTTTCGGTCGCACAACACCTACCTCATGCGCGACAAGCTCGCAGACTCGTTCATTAGCTAGATTTCGTTCTGCCGGTTCACGAACAAAAATTCTATACTCATCATCTTTTATTTTCTCGATGAGCTCTTTCTTAGCCCCAGCAGTGACTTTCACTTTTATATACATTTACCTAGTATATCAAAAATAAAAGGCGCCCGAGAGGTCGCCTTTCACTACAAAACTTTTGATCACAATATGCTCTTTACGAGATGTAAAATATAAAGCATAAATGCTATGTATTTATCCGTAAATGCTACAAATAAAAAAAAATTGATAATACAAAACATACTAATCACCATCATGATTCTCCGCATTTTCCTCCTGTACCGCAACATATGTGGATCTTTCTTTCCAAAATGAATCGGATCAACGAGAGGCCCTTTCCATAAGGCATCGTGTTTTTCAACGCTTTCACGATTGGCTATTTTAATTAAAAAATCTTGCATTTCAGAAAAGTTGCCAACTCGAAGCATTTTATTACGATCCACACACAGCACGCTTTGTGAATTGCACAAAGCTAAATGATTCGCACTTGATGACATAATAATCATCAGGTAATTTGGAGAACAAAACTCTTTTCGAAAAGAGTCAATTGTATTTTTCTTTAGAAGAAAATCCTGACCCGAGATAAATACAACATCGTACATATTTGGCTTCATATGAAGACCACCATTTTGTGTGAGCTCAATAGATACAGTATTCCCTAGAACCTCACGCAGGGCTTTAAGGACATTATTCCCATAAGATGTATCACAGATGAGAATTTTTACTTTATTTAGTTTAGGCATATATTTATTTGATTGATGAACCGAAATATCACAGTATAAAACCTCGGTTCATCAATCAAATAGTGTGCGACAAAGAACGTTTTAATTGTTTTAGATAATATAACATTTATAGTTGTTTGTCAATTTTAACCCTTTATTCTTAGGGCTATCTATGATACTTATAACTCTCAACAAAACACACCCGATATGGGTGTGTTTTGTTGATTTATATCACGCGCACACTTTTAGCAAATACTTATACGAGCGCCTTGTATCGGTCACGATTCTGCCAGAGGAAGTAGATATTGAGAAGAAGTAGTAGGTTTCCCATCATAGCTCCTGCTGTGAACAATCCCCCATCGAGAAAAAGGTGGAAAGCGACAATGTTGATTGTAATAGGGAGAATGAGGAGCGCAACGAGTGCCATCTTTTTAGCAAGCATTAAAATGAAAGAGAGGGCGAATACGCCAGACATAATCCACATGACATACTTCGCATTTGTAAGCGCCATGATGAAATCATACGCTTGTGTCGTATTGTATAAATCAGGTGTTGGTGGCGGGAAAATACCCACTGTTCCAAGCACTGGCATAATAAGAATAACTGCAAGCACAACTTTTAATATGATGTGTATTACTTTTTTCATACAGACAGTATAGCATTTAATTATTTTGATATGTAGACTACGTTCATTTGCTACAATACCTATATGAACAAGAAAACCAATGTAACTAATCCCCCACACACCCTCCCTCAAGACATGCGAGAGTCGCTTGCCTCTACCCCAAAAGCATTCATACTATGGAAACAAATCACTCCCCTCGCACGTAATGAGTGGATATGCTGGATTACTTCTGCAAAGAAACAGGAAACGAGGAATCATCGAATAAAGAGAATGTGTGCAGAACTCCAAAATGGCAAACGCCGGCCCTGCTGTTGGGCAGGATGTGATCATCGGGAGAGATAACGAGAAAGATAGTGTCTAGCTTCTTATATTTTCTTTGGGAACAAGATTGAGAGAACAATAGAAGACACGAGTGCAAACAAAATAATACAGAGAGATATTACTGAGGAAATATGCACTCCAAATATTCCTGACAGCATCTTGAGTCCGATGAAGAGCAAGATAAAAGCGAGGCCTTTTTGTAAATGATGGAACTTGTGCAATATGTTTTCAATCAAGAAAAAGAGTGCTCGTAGTCCCATAATCGCAAAGATATTTGAGGTGAATACTACAAACATATTTTGAGAAACACTGAACACGGCTGGGATAGAGTCAACGGCAAAAATAATATCAGTTGCCTCTACCAAAAGAACAATCATAAAGAGTGAAGTAAAATAGAATTTACCATTCTCTCGTACGAAGAATTTCCCCCCATGATGAGTATCGGTAAATGGAAATATTTTATGAGCAAATTTTATGACTTTATTGTGCTTGAAATCAACATGCTCTTCTTTTTTATTCTTCAATAATTTAATACCCGTGTACAGCAACACCCCACCAAAAACATAAAGTACCCAGTAAAACTGACTAATAACATACGCCCCTACTCCGATAAATATCGCTCTAAAAATTATCGCTCCGATAATACCCCAGAACAATGCTTTGTGATGATATTTTTCTTCTAAATTAAAATAACTAAATATAAGCAAGATAACAAACAGGTTATCTACTGAAAGCATTTTTTCAGTTATATACGCACTGAAGAATTCAACCGCTGTTTCTTTCCCTATAAAAAAGAAAATTAATACTCCGAAGGCAAGAGATATACCTATCCAAAATAATGATTGGTAGAGTGCGGGCTTAAATTCAATCTTATGACTCTTTTTATTGAAAAAACCAAGATCCGCAATAAGGAATCCTACGACAATAACGGCAAACAATATAATTAAAGAAGTTTGTGATTCCATATAACTATATTATTTCTTGAGATACTTCCCTGCCATGCTGAGTGCAAATGAAGGAAGGATAACAAAAACAGTTGCGAATAGAAGTTTAATCAACATCTCAGTCTGTGGCGTATCGGGAGTATCTGGACCTGAAGCTGTTAATACGATACAAATACCAATGATTCCGAAAACAATAGATGAGTAAATAAAGATTTGTGTAGCTATTTTTTGCATAAAAGTAGTATAGCATAAACAAAAGAACTACCTTTAATAGTATTCTCGAGCTTGATTCACAATGATAGTTCCTGCGAATGACTGTTATATATTTGACAATACACTAAACTAGATGTAATATTCCCAAAAATCCTACATGTATGAAAATAAGGAAAGGAAAAACAAGGATTGTAATCCTTGTTGGCACAAAGGCAATCAAAATCGCCAAGCCAAGATTTGTAAGGTTATTTATCAGACTTCTTCTTTTCCCTTTTGTTACAAAGGAAAGCCGTGATGGCTATTACGCAACATACGGGAAGCTCTCTTTGGATTCGTGTAAAAAATATAGTTTGTTAGGGTATTACGCAAATGTAAATGAATATACGTACTCACAACAGTATATTGATCCCGACATCATGCCTATAATAAAATTATATCTTTGTGGATGGATAATCACTCAAACAAGAGGAGAAGAAATTACTGACACGCACTTCACAAGCCCTCTTAAAAAGTTCAAAACAGTATTATCTCCAGAAACAACAGAACCTCACCAATACTGCATTTTAAATAAAAAAATATTTATTATTGATTACGGTGATATTTCCACAATCCAGGATTTAGTTACAACAAGACCGGCACGCATTAAAACTGCTTTCAGCTTAAATCATTAAAAAATGCTTAACAAATTTTGTTAAGCATTTTTTAATTTACATTGATATTTAATAAAATATTTTTTATTATGCTTCCACTAGCACCTCAAACCCGCCAGTAGCAAAACGCTTCATATCGAACGGCATTGTAGCAGGATCAAAATTATTCATACCCGGATCACTCATCACTTTCTTATTTACCTGATCGCGGTGTGCTTTAGATTTGTATACGATCCATGAGAAAACAACTGTTTCAGTTGGTTTGAGGTTCGCAAGTTTGGTAAAACCCAATCCCCCACCTTTTTGTGCTTTTAAATCATCTCCTACGCATTCGAAGTATTCCAAAGCACCATATTTCTTCCACGTCTTCGCTCCCCATTCTGCCATTTTCTTATAGGCTTCTATATCCTTCTTCTTTATTGGTATGACGAATCCATCGACATATTTTTTATTATTTTTCATATTATTTATTATAACATGCCTCAAATTCTGTTTTGAATTAAAGAAGGAGTGGAGATATAAATGAAAACACCTATACGTGAAGTATAAGTGTTTTCATTTTGCTCCGAGTATGGGACGAAGTTCGAATGGTTCTAATTAATGGCTAGAATAGATACTGAGTTTTCTAAGATTTTTGAGTTGTTTCCGATGATAGCACTTCAGAACTCGTAATAGAAAAACCCACAAGAAAGCGTGGGCTTTTCTATGTGGGTTAATTTTTTGCTTCTTATGAACTTACAAGAGTTTATCTGCTCTGCAAAGTTGAATGGCTGTATCTATAACATCTTCAAGAGAATTGCGTATTGGCACTGTTGGAAGTTCACTTGCAATTTCGTAAAGAATGGTTGACCATTCAGGAAAATTGCCATCACTACCAAAAACAATGTTAATCTCTTTATCTGCTTTTTTTCTCGCAATCCATTCACCGAGTTCCATCATAGTGATGTGTGCATATACTTTGTCAGGAAACTCCTTTGGTTCTGCTTCCCTTGGAAGCCAAAAAATAATACAACCTTTTTGGGAGGCACTATTGAGATAGTATTGCTCCCAAGCTCTTTGCCTTTCAAATGTTTGATAGTTGAAAGGATTATCTTTCTCAACAGAAGACATTAAATCTTTTGAAAGTTCTCTCGTGGGAGAACTAACAAAAAGTTTTTCATCTCTATCAAGTAAAATCTTTATCGCCTCCTCTTGCCATTTTGGAGCATTGCGGATAGGTCCAGCCAAAAAGATTGTCGGAAGTAGAAAGGGTTCAATCCTTACATTCTTCCTCATCTCGTTTCCATAATATGAACGAGGTAAATGGATTTTTGTTTTATTTGCCATTGCTATTTAATTTTAATTGGTTTTCACAAAAGACAAAATCTTCTCAGAAAACCAATCAAAATACTATCAAAAAACTAGTATTAATTTAATAATAGCACAAAAGATATTTTTGTCAAATGGCGCCGAATGTGGGAGGAAGTTCGGGTGAGTATTATTAAAGGTGACTAAAATCAATTAACAATCTCTAAAACTTTTTTAACAACATTATCAATAGAGTCTTCTGTATCTACAGGAATTGCACCTAATGTATCCATTTTAGTTTCAAATAAAGTATACATTTGTAAAATCTCTTTTTGAGCTGATTCATCTTTTCCAAAATCATTATCTTCTCTCTCGAGAATACGAGAAATGAATGTTTCAGGTGAGCACTTTAAAATAATAATTTTATCTGATATAGATATTATTTCATCTATATTTTCAGGCATACCGATAATAAAAACAGGATTTGAAGATATATCAATAAGATCCTTTAATTTTTTGATGTCACACATCCAACTATGTTTAGATATAAAATCTTTATTTAACTCTGCCTTATAATCGACAACATTTCCTGTCTCTTTGTTATACCAATGACAAAGCCGATCTTCATCAATATCGATAACACTAAAACCTTTTTCTTTTAGGTTTCTTCCTAGGGTTGTTTTTCCTGTTCCTGATATTCCTGTAATAAAGATTTTCATAAACCAAATTATACTATAGGTTCGAACTTGATATAAGGTAACAAAAAATCACCTTGCAAAACAAGATGATTTTAAGGGCTCCGAATGTGGGAGGATGTTCGAATGGAAATAATAAAAGGCTGAACACTTTCGTGAACAGCCTTTATTTTAATTTTTTACCATAACTAATCTTCATTTAGGTATCTCTTGTTATGTTGCTCTTGATCTGTATCAAACATTTTTTTACGGCTGATACTGATATCCGCGTTCATAATAAGATCTGGACTTTTACCTGTCCCTAAGCCTTGCCAGATAAAATTTAATTCTTTTTTAAAAAATCCAAAAGTACTGGGTATATCCTCATAATTCGATGTGTATCTGTAAAAATTTCATTCTCTAAAACCTTTGCGATATCATCCTCGTCTTTTTCTTCAATAAAAGAGACTTTCTGATCTGGTTCTACTACCACCAACCCTTGATAAATTATTTTATATATATCCCAATGGGCATATTTATTTCTAGTTTTTCTTATATCATCAAAAGCATCATATTCGTATGAACTTATTAACCCACCCTTTTTTGCCTCCTCTAATAATTCAGAGAATTTTTTAGTTGAATTACAAAGCTCTTTGAGACTTAGTTCACATATCAATCCGCAAATCATAATAAAAGATAGATTAAAACTATTCTCCATCATTTTTTCAGCCTCTTTCAGAAAGAGTTTTATTATCGGTGATTGGATCAGTATCATGTATACCTATAGTAACCCATGACTTAAATTCTACAAATCTATTTGATGTAAATAATCTAGAAAATGTTATAATAAAATATCTTCAATATTATGAAAAAAAGTAACCAAAAAATTAAAGTCATTGATCTATTTTGCGGTATTGGCGGATTAACGCATGGTCTTATTAAGGAAGGTCTCGATGTGGTTGCGGGAATAGATAACGACTCAAACTGTAAATTTGGATACGAATACAACAATAAGTCTCAATTTATTGATAAGGATATTCTCAAAGTTACTGCCGAGGATATAAACAAACTATTTGGCACGAAGAAAGATACGATCTGCGTTCTTGCGGGCTGTGCTCCTTGCCAGCCGTTTTCAAAATTAAATCTCAACGCTATTACTGAGAAGCAACTAGAGCCACTAAGTAAGTTTGCTCAACTCATAGCTGAGACACAACCGGATATTGTTTCAATGGAAAACGTAAGTAATCTTGCGGTTGAGAATAAGTATCCTGCTTTCACAAGCTTCTTAAAGGTTCTTGAAGCCAATAAATATCACTATAAGTATGAGGTAGTTGATGTATCTGAGTTTGGTGTGCCACAAAAAAGAAGAAGACTTGTATTGCTTGCATCAAAAATGGGAGAAATTGAGTTGATTAAGAGAACTCACAAAGATAATAGAGTAACTGTACGAGATGTGATCAAGCACTTAGAACCTATCAAGGATGGTGAGGCAAGCAAGAAAGATCCATTGCATCGATCAAGGAAACTTGCACCGATAAATCTAAAGAGAATTAAAGCCACACCTCACAATGGAGGTAGTTCTAATAGCTGGAGTGAAGATTTGGTTTTGGATTGCCATAAAAAAGAGTCTGGTCATACTTATCGTCATACCGTATACGGTCGCATGAATTGGGATGAGCCATCTCCGACAATGACGACTCAGTGTGTTGGTTTGGGTAATGGTAGATACGGACATCCAACACAAAATCGAGCAATCAGTTTAAGAGAGGCGGCGATATTTCAAACCTTTCCTGATACCTATCAATTTCTTCCAGCGTCAGAGCCGATCGTTATTAACAAAGTAGCGAAATTTATCGGAAATGCTGTACCCGTCCGACTTGGTGTTGTCATTGGGAAAAGTATAAAAAACCACCTAAAACAGCATGCCAGATAATCAATTTCAATTTCAGTTTTCTTTAGAAGTTTTAAACCATCTAGGTAGAGGACTCTATAGAAGTTTTGCGACGGTTATTGCTGAGGCAGTATCAAACGCTTGGGATGCAGAGGCTACAGAAGTAAAAATTACTATTAATAGCGAAGGTCTTATTATTGAAGATAACGGTAAAGGGATGAACTCTTCTGATTTTCAGGGTAGATTTTTAAATGTTGGCTATTCAAGAAGAGATGATGTCCACAACAAATCAAAACGAAATGTTATTGGTAGAAAAGGGATCGGTAAGTTGGCAATGCTCTCTATTTCTGAAAAAGTTGTGATTATTTCAAAAAAGCAAGGAAATGAAATGACGGGTGGAAAAATCAATAATTCTGTTCTTGATAACGAAATTAAAAATGATGGTAAGTATACACTTGGCAATCTCACGGATAATGAAAAGATCAATTTGTATGGAAAGCCAACTACTCAAAAAACTGGCACCAAGATAATTTTTGAAAAGATTAAGATTAATTTAAATAGTGAGGATATAATACGAAAGTACCTTGCCACTCAATTCAATTTTATTTTTAGCATTAAGCGCAGCGACTCATTTGTAATAAAAGTAAACGATAAGCCCATTACTACTGGCGACTTGAAGGAATTGAATGACAACACTCAATTTGCTTGGTATTTGGAAAAGAAGGATAAGAGCTTCTCTAATAGATTTAAAAATATAAAAAATGAAAGACTCATTCAGGACACAATCTTTACTTTTGAAGGAAAGACAATTACCATTAGAGGTTTTGTAGGTTCCATTTCAAAGTCTAATCAATTGCTTCTTAAAGGTTCAAAAGGTGATTTCAAGGCAAGCGTTAATCTATTTACCAACGGAAGATTGAGGCAAGAAAACCTTTTTGATGAAATTACGAAGAAAACTGTTACTGAGGAGTACCTTTATGGGGAAATACATGTTGATGGATTTGAAGATGATCAAAACGACAGGTTTACCAGTTCTCGTGAAGGCATCATTAAGGATGATCCTTTATATCAAGAGTTTTTAAAGAAATTAGAAAAGATACTTGCTGTTATTATTCAGGACTGGACTCCTTGGAGAAGAGCTATAAAAGAGGATGTCGATATTGAACAAGACAAAAGACCCGGCTATGAAGTAAGAATGGAAGAAAGTCGTAATAAACGAGAAAAAGATTTTAGAGATAAAATCAACGAAAATGTTGGTGATAAAAAAATAAAAAAGAGCCTGCAAGATAAACTAAAACACTTTTCATACAAAAATACTTTGGTCTATCAAGACCTCTATATCCTTGAAAATATTTTTAGAGAATATCTAAAAAATAAAGGTGTCAAAGAAACTGATTTTGATGTATTAAATGCTGATGAAAAAAACGTACTTGATCGTATAAATAAGATAAAGAGTTTAAGAAAAACTGGTGAAGCAAAACACTCCTTGAAAGGTAAAATTGTTAAACAAGAGCATTATCTGAATTACACAGATTTATGTGATCTTGGAGAAATTGTGGATATTTTTAAAGCGAAAGGTCAAAAGAAACCTCTTCCCAGGAAATATCAGTACTCATTAATCTCTGATGCACAAGAAATTAATCCCGTTCGAAACCCAGTCATGCACACAAATGAAATCACTGATGAAGTTATGGCGTGGGCTAAGATTAAAAATCTCATTGATTATATAGAGAAATTAAAGTAACTGCATACCGAAGACCTTTTATTTGGAGAGTTTTTTGCTATGCTATTCTTACGGCTGAATAAAGCCGAGAAAATAGGGTTCACTGTGTGTGAATGATACATTATTTCTTTCTATCTTCAAGCCACATCTGAAAGAAAATTTCCGCCATTTGATCCTGATTCTCCCTAAGCTTAAGTATCTGCTCTTCTGTCAGTTCCTCGAGTAGTTTTTTACTAAAACATTTTTTATATTCCTCCAATGGAATCATTATATTTAATTCCAACACACCTCCACTTCCTCACCAATCTTTTTAGATAGGTATGCTTTAGCTTCGTCGTAACCTCCAATTTCATCAATCAATCCATGTTCTAATGCCATCTGTCCAAGCATTGTAGAGCCGTCAGCGATTTTCTTCACGTCTTTAATGGAAAGATTTCTATTCTCAGCCACATTCTCTATAAAGTTCTGGTAACTAATAGTAATATCTCGCATAAGAAGCCTACGCTCTTCTTTTGATAGAGGCTTGTAAGAAGTACCAGTATCTTTGAATTTTCCAGAACTAAGTTCATTATAGGCAATTCCGTCCTTTTCATTTTTCTGTGAATTATCAAGATACGACATAGTAACTCCGATACTTCCAATTTCTGAATCGCGAGAAGCAAAGATTCGTCCTGCTCCTGTAGATGCCATATATGCAGCTGATGCCCCGATACTCCTAATTATAGCGGCGGTTGGTTTTGTGGCTCTTTTTAACGCATTAGCTACTTCCATATCAGATACACCAGATCCGCCACCTGAATCAACCTCCAAAAGAATAGCTTTTATATCTTTATTCTTTTCCGCGTTTTCTATTGCAGCTATGATATTTTCTGAAGCAGTTTGGTCATAGAGCAAACGACCATTTTCTCCGTAATCTGATTCTGGAATATAGGTAGTTAAAAAACCATGCAGTTCAATGCCTAAAACATTACAATCAGAATCTTCCTTACTGTTCTCCCTGCCTAACTCTTTGAAGACAGTGATTGAGGAAGCTGAAATGATGAGAAAAGCGAGAAGTATTGCAAAGGTGCGGGAAAGGAATTTTAGGGTGAGGGTTTTTATTTTAATGAGGGTTTGTTTGAATTTATGCATGTGATTTATTGAAAATCTAAATAGTACTCTGGGTTAATTTCTAATATTTTATCTTGTATATAAAATGCTTTTCGTAATTCATCTAAAGAATACAGGGCTTGTGATTTTGTAGCGAGAATATCTACTAATTTTTTGTCACATAATTCTATAATCTCTCGTGCTTCATATTTTTCTTGTTCTTCATATCCATCACAATAATAGGATTCATTAAGGTTATCTTCCTCTAAATAGCATTCTTCATCCTCACCACTATCTATTCTATTTTGATGTGAAATTTTCTCTTGAAACCTGTCATCGTCTCCATATTTTTCTTCATTGAATTCTTTATACAAGAGCGAACTTTTGGCTTTCAGATAATTAATAATTTTTTCATTTCCACCTAATGATATAAGGGCATAATATTTATTATCTATAGCCTCATGATTCCATGGGTCTATTTTTAATAATTGATCACATTCATAAATAACATCGTGGGGGCTATTTTTGAAATTAATTTTCGGCATACAAAATATTATTTATTTTTAAAAACCAAACTACTTTTCAGTATTCTACCCATCGATTCAATTTCTCCCACTCTTGAGGCACTTGGTATACCGAGCCAGCAATCATCTTTTAAAAGAATTGCGGCCCCACCGGAATTGCCGTGGTCAATCTTTGCGTCAGTAACATAATAATCTTGTTCTATACCTGCAATAATCCCTTCCGTTGCTGTTATTCCAGTTTCTGCACCTATTGTTGGATATCCTAAGACTACTAACTTATCACCAATATTAATTGTTGTGCAATGTTTTACGCCACTAATTTCAGAAAATACACCGAGTGGATGTTCTTCAGATATAGTTAATTTTATAGCACCTAAATCTGTTGTCGGAGTATATAAAAATGGTTTATCTGTTGCTTTTATTTCTCTGAATCCAATACCCCAAACATGTACCATACATCTTTTTGGGGGGTAGCCATTATCTGCTTGTATGACATGTTTATTAGTTATTGCAGTTAATCCATTACCTGCCATATCTACAAGAGTTGATGATCCGGTAGCAATTTGATAGACACTTCCATCTGTATACCTCCACTCGCATGTAACTTGCGCAACTCTGTTTTTCCATTCTGCAATGATATCAGCAGCGCTTTTTGAAGATATTGTTTTGTAAATTGTTTGTGATTTCGGTGTTGGTTTATTTTCCAACTGAGCAATTCGTTCTTTTAATTCATTAATTTCTTTTTCTTGTCCATTATTTTGTATCAGAGATTCTTTATTTTCATTTTCAGAAGATACATTTTTTACGCTAGAATTTTTATCTGGTTTATATGAGAATAGAAAAATTATTAAAATAATAAATACAGTTATAGCAACTGATATTACTACTTCTTTGCTTTGAATTTTTAAAAAAGGCTTCTTTTGTTCCATGTATATTTTACATACTAATAAGCGACCATACTATGCCGAGGAAAAAGAGAATAACAAAAAGTATCAGCATGACTTTTTCAACATCAACTTTATTACTCTCTTTAGTAATTACCGTTTCTTGTTTAAGAAAAATACTTCCATTTTCTACAGGATTTTCTCCATACATATTTGATCCATTTGTTCCCTTTCGAAAAAGAAGTAACCCCAAAGTAAGATATATATTATAAATTGGAATAAGAAGAAGCCAGAAATTAGAACCTGATTTATTTAAATCATGAAATCGTTTTACAATGGCACAAACATATAACCAGAAGACACCTAGGGATACAGGGATTACTAAAATTAAGATTAGAACTGATTCAGGATTAAGAAGCACAATAAGAACATTAAATATTACATGAATAAGTAATATAAAAAAATAATCCAAGCGACCAATTCTACCCTCAAGAGTGAACATGTTTTCCATAGAATTTTCTTTTGTTTCTATTGATAAATCCCATGAGCAGGCAAACAAAAAGCCCACCACATGGGTGAGAGCCGAAGCCCTCCATATCCGTTTCCAGACATGACCTGACAGGTAACCCCATGATGATGGGTTCTTTATTCCTGTCAGGATTTTTCACCATGCTACCGATTGCTCGATAGTTTAGGCTACTGCTTATTTAGTTATACCTCATAATATCACGTACACAAAAAAGGGCTAGTAGCTACCATTTCGTTCGGTAATTACTAGCCCTTTATATATCCATTCCTCCCTGTCGGACACGCTCATCAAATGGCGAGAGAATTGCACTCTGCATACCGATACATTGCTACCTGATAAGTTATCGGAACTTTACATGTATTCAAGTAGACCAAGCAGTATTTGCATCATTTATATAGCGTGTCCGACAGGGAGGAACAGAGAATTATCTGGTTCCAATAATAAACGAACTAATCAACTCAGAGGCATCAAATTTAGACATCGTTTCCATTTCGGTAAGCCATCTCTCTTTTTCCTCTTTACTCATCTTTTTCTTTTTTATAAGATCAAGAAGAAGTCTATACTGTCTATTTGTAATTGGTTCAGCATTCTTTGGCACATCTTTAACCATGAGATTGCTATCTGAAAGTATGTGAGCAAATGTATTCAATCGTTCAGTGAATGACTCTATATCTGCCCTAAACGCATATATCTGGTCGGTAGTCATATCTTCATCACTTGGCGATAATAAAAGAGATTTACTGCTCGCTTTTGCTTTCTGGTAACCTTTCCGTTTTCATCCTTTACTTCAATATAGGTAACTGAAGTAATTGCTTTCTCACCTTTCTTTGGTTTAAAGCCCAGTCTAAGCCACGATGAAAAGGTCATCATGGAGGTATACGGATTAAAATTCTTTAATTCACTTGCTCCGTACTTAGCTTTGATTTGTTCTGCTACCATATCTTTCGTTTTCGTACTACCTCGATATGTAGACAGGCTCACAGGGCTTTTTAATACGTCTTCAATTGTTTGGTACATGGGTATATGTTTAATTACTTGTAATATCTCGTAGCTACTGAGACCGAAAGGAACGAGTGTATACGCTTCATTTCTTTCAAAGAAGAGTGGGGTTTGGTTTTTGGGGTATGGGGGTGTTTTTAGGTTGGGAGTCCCAGGATTGAATAACTATAATATGGGTACTAGATGGGCTGGTCGGCTGAAGATAGACCAATATCCTGATATATCCCTGGGCTCTGTCATTCAGGCTTTTTATTTAAATTTAGATATCTTTCTAGTTATTGTGAGATTGGGTCAATCACGATCGGTAAGAGATGGGATTTTAAAAGCGGGGCGTGAAAAAATTTTTGCGCAGAAAATTTAGATATTTCTTGGTATAATGTATTTATAATGCCAACCTTAGAGGAATATGAAAAATTGGATATTTACAAAAGCCTGATTTATCAAATCTGCGATTTTCTGATTAGAAAAAGACAGTCTTTTAACGACGGTCTCATAACTCGTCCTATTCGTTTCCAGCTACGAGACATGGAAGATATTTTGGAATATATCCGACCAACTCGAGAAGATGAAGAGGTTGAAAATTTTGATGAACGAAAATACAAGTTGGAGAAACTAAAACAGGAACTCGTTAATTTGAGTGAAGATTCAATAACTGAAGGCAGTCCAACAATAATTACTATTTTAAATCCTGAAATTTTAGAGGACTTTTCTGGCAACTTTGATACAAACCAAGAAATTAAAATTAAATGCTCAACCGAAGGATTGCAGGCATATAAAGAGAAACTGAAAGAATTAACGGATAACATGGATATTGACGGTGTTGATTTTTCCCTTACTGTTGCTCCAGATGGTAAAAGGTGTGTAGTTCATTTTGGTAATAAGCAAATGAATATAACTAAGGGTAAAAATATTTTTCCATTAAAATTAAACATTGCGATGCTCCTTTTTGGCAAGAAAATAAAAGTTATTGAAGGTGTAAATAATGAAGAAATCTCCATTCGCACATTTGACCAATTACTTAATCGAAGTGAATTTCCAACAGAGATGCAAATACGTTCTTCCGACTATAGTCCTGGACATGCGCTGGCGATAGAATCACTGCGCCGTGTTCTTGATTACGCAAAAGACTCTGTATCTTTCGGTGCCAGAGAAAATGTGGTTAACAGAAGGTCAGTTACAGAAGCCATTTCAATCATTGAAAAAGACTCCCTTAAAATACTAGGAAAATCACTTCTTAAAAGGAACGATGGTGATTCTGTTCAAATAAACAAAACACTCTAAATTTAATTTTTTTGATCTATTTCTTTAAAAAGCCATATTACTATGGTCTTTTTTTATTTTCGACTCGGCATCGACTCGGTTAACACGAAACCAAAATGGAATAATGCAAACGCACAAAGATATGTGCTGGTCGAAATTAATACATTTTTTTAAAAAATCAGTATGAGAAGCATAGAAGCAAGATTTAATAGATATCAAATAAAAGAACCATGGATAGGTGCATATATTCATTTAGCTCGAGCGGTCAGTAATCAGAAATTTTCAAGAAAAAACCTAGGCAAATCATTTAATGAATTAATGCCAAAAGATGAATATAGGAAACTTGAGACAAGACAGCTCGTTAGATACCTCTATAAGATTTCAAATCCCTCTGAGGAGGTCGAAAAATCGACCAAAAATCATCCACGGCAGGCCGTAGATCAGAAACTGGTATCAAGAGACATAAATGAACCTAAATCCCCCTGCAATCAATGATTTGCGTAAAACGCTTGAACAAGAAATAGGAGTTGAAAAAACCAATGAAATGACTGATGAAGATTTAGATCATATTGGTTCATTCATACTCGAAGTTTTTACACAAGCATTAAAAAGAAGAGCGGGCTTATAAGTGGTTCAAAAGTTTTTATTTAATCAATAAGCGCTTTTGAGCCACTTATAAAAAGGCTCAATACAATTTCATATCTAAAAACAGCTTTAGGGGTTCGCTGTATAAACCACTCCTAGAAACATAACCAGTTACTCGGGTTCAAATGCGAAAGCACGGAAAAATAGTTATACCCCTCTATCCGTGCCATCTGATTTGTGCCTGAATACTGATACAGGAAATGAATTTCCAAGGGTAGATTGCATTTGCTTGTAAATAAGATACGAATACATACCGCCATATTACAATGCCTCTAGAGGAAATCAGGGGTAAAAGGGGTGGACTGTGCCTAAATTTGAAAAATGTTATAATTTATATGCCAGATCAAGTGCAAAAAACTATAAGCCCAATTCAGGGGTGCTTGTAGATAAGAACGAGGTAACAACCCACTTGGTCTGGCGATTAAGAGTGTTGTTGCCTCATTTTTATTTATGAATTACAAAAATCTAGATACAAGTAAATTAAATTATGTCATCTATTGCCGAAAATCGAGCGAGGGTGAAGATAAACAAGTACAATCTCTTGAAACTCAATTAAGAGAATTAAAGGAACATTCTGAAAGAAATAAGTTAAACATCGTGGATATTATTTCAGAAAGTAAAAGTGCGTTCAAAACTGGAAGAGAGGGATTTAATAAAATGACAAGTCTTATCAGAACTGGTAAGGCAAATGCGATTTTAGTTATTAGAGGAAATCGAATTTCTCGAAACTCAATAGATGCTGGTTATATTATTTCATTAATGGATGAGAAAAAACTTTTGTATATTAGAACTCCAAATTCTACTTGTTATACTAGTTCCTCAACCGATAAAATGATGATTGCCCTTGAACTTATCTTTTCCAAAAAGGATAGTGATGATAAGGGAGACATGGTAAAAGAGGGTCAGAGAACAAAAGCATTAAAGGGGTACCCTCACGGTCTTGCTTCTCTTGGATTTTTAAATGATAAATCGGAGGAAAAAGGAAATCGTAAATGGATGGTAGATAAACATCGATTGTCTGTCGTTAAAGAAATGCTAAAAATGTTTTTAAGCGGTGCTTATTCAGGAACACAAGTTTATGACTGGGTAGTACACTCTGCTAAACTAACAACCCCGAAACACAAGAAAAGCGGTGGAAACTTCATTACATATTCCCGAGTATATGAAATTCTTAAAGATCCGATTTATGCAGGCTTCTTTTATCAACAAGGTCTACGATATGAACTTTCAAAAAGTCTGCCTCGTTTAATATCTGAAGATGAACATAATAAAATTCTTTATATGTTAAAGAGTAGGACATTACCAAAGACGCAAACTCACCAAACCCCTTATTCTGGTTTTATTAAATCACCTTTTGGCGAGTTTGTAGGAGCAGACATGAAATTTCAAATTATCTGTCAGTGTAAATATAAATTTGCATATCAAAATAAAACACATTGTCCTAAATGTGCTATAGAGATTGATCAAATAGAAAACCCTAAATATTTGAGTTATGCGTATTACTACAATGTTCCCAAACGAAAGAAGAGAGAATCCGTCAAATACATTGAGGAGGGTGAAATAACGAGGTTTTTTTGCTTATACGTTAAGAAAAACCTAACTATGTCAAAATCCCTCATTGAATGGAGCAAGAGGTGTATTAAAGAGATTAAAGACAATGAAGTCATGTCTGGCTTATTAGAATTTAACGGGAAGAAAGAAAGAATAGATCAACTAGAGGATCGTAAAAGAAAGTATCGCCAAATGTTAGCGAGCGACCAAATCACTAATATTGAATATAAGACTGATATTGGAGAAATGGATAAAGAAATTTCAGATTTAAACAACCAAAAAGCTATCAACAAAAACTGGTATGAAATAGCTGAACAGATAATTGACCTAACAGGCGAACTCGAGGAAACATTACAAAGCGGACTAGTAAAGAACAAAAGAATCGTTCTTGCGAAACTTGGTTCGAACCTAATTTGGAATGAAGAAATACTTGATATTATCAACACAAAACCGATACAAAAGCTCATTGATGGTTTAAATCAAGCAAAAGCAAAAAACCCCAAGTTCGAACCTGAAAGTATCATTGATACATCAGAACGAAATGAGGTTTTTAAGGACGTTTGTCCTACCTTGCTCCCCCGGTAGGGATCGAACCTACGACCAATCGATTACATTTATCCTAAAATTACTTAAAGGGATGGACTATATCATATCCATGTTTTGCTTGCGCAAAATTTAGGACCGAGGCGCTTC
>Ga0172380_10002211_pt1 | contig 30959 bp, 22 predicted proteins | sample Leawe162metaG_FD_119747 | JGI IMG/M metagenome (GOLD analysis project Ga0172380, IMG submission 119747) | Leachate microbial communities from a municipal landfill in Southern Ontario, Canada - Leachate well 162 metaG | ecosystem: Engineered > Solid waste > Landfill > Unclassified | place... | reverse complement strand
CGGCGGCCGCGTAAGGGCTTTGCTGGTATCGGGAGATAACCCTGTAGCACAGATGCGTACAGCCATTTCAGCGCTGAACATAGACCGGGACTACAGGCCTTTTACCCGCTGTCTGGAATGCAACGCCGAGCTTTCCAGCAGGGATAAAAGCGAGGTGACAGGATCGGTGCCGGCGAGGGTTTACGACCTGCAGGAGCAGTATATGCAATGCCCTTCCTGCGGACGCATCTACTGGCGCGGGACGCACTGGGCCGCGATGAACAGGAAGATGGCTGAGTTCGACGCGGAGGAACGGCCGCCGGCGCAAGGAGTAAGTCGATGAAGATCGTAACTTCCGATCAGATGAGGACGATAGACCGCAAGGCGGCCGATGCCGGTATCGCTACATCGTTCCTCATGGAGAACGCCGGGCGGGCTGTGGCCGAGGAAACACGCGGTTTCGTGGATTATATGGCGGGGAGAATCGTCCTCGTGCTGGCCGGTCCGGGCAACAACGGAGGCGACGCCCTGGTCGCAGCAAGGTACCTTCACGAGTGGGGATCTGATGTAAGTATCTATTTATTGAGCGAAAGATCGCTTGAAGATAAAAACCTGGCCCTGGCCAGGCAACACGGCATACCTCTGACTTTTATGCATAAGGACATCAGGTACGCAAAGCTGAAAAACGTCCTGTCCAGGGCGGAGGTGATGGTCGACGGTATACTGGGCACAGGGCGCGCCCGGCCGCTCGAAGGCAGGTTCAAAGAAATTCTTGACATGATCAACCTTGAGAAGCAGCGGCGGCCGCAGCTTATAACGGTGGCCATCGATATACCAACAGGTATGAATGCAGATAGCGGCGCCGTGGATCGGAGCTGTCTCAAAGCAGACCTTACGGTAACGCTGGGCCTGCCCAAGCCCGGCCTGTATAGCTTCCCGGGCGCAGGCATGGCGGGCAGGGTGGTAGTCGCCGACATCGGCATACCCGAGAGGTTGAGCCGGAACATCAAAACGGAGCTGATCACCGCAGAATGGGCCCGGCCTGCCCTGCCGGCGCGACCGGCCAGCGCCAACAAGGGCACTTTCGGCAGGGTGCTTGCCGTGGTGGGATCGGAGAACTACATTGGAGCCGCCTACCTGGCCTGCATGGGCGCCGCACGCGTCGGAGCGGGCGTGGTCACGCTGTCAACCGCCAGAAGCCTGCAGCCGATACTGGCTTCCAAGCTCACCGAGGTCACTTACGCGCCGCTGCCGGAAACTACAAAGGGAACACTCTCGGCAAAAGCTTCGTCGGCTATTTTAAGCATACTGCCGTATTACAGGGTGCTTCTGATGGGCTGCGGCCTGGGACAACATCCTCATACCAGGAATTTCGTGCGAACTGTGCTGACAGGCCTGCCGGAAAAACCGCCCGTGCTGATACTTGACGCCGATGCGCTCAATATCGTTGCGGGCATGGATGGATGGTGGAAGCAGCTTCCCGCCGGCACGGTCGTCACACCCCATGCCGGCGAAATGTCTAGGCTGATGGGACTGTCCATAGAGAAGCTGCAGGGTAACAGGCTGGAGATGTGCCGCAAAGCCGCAGCGCACTGGGGCAAGATCGTCGTGCTCAAAGGGGCCTACACCATCATCGCGGATCCCGCGGGCAGCGTACGCATAAGCGACTATGCCAGCGCAGGACTGGCCACGGCAGGCACGGGCGACGTACTGGCAGGCGCCATCGCCGGACTGGCCGGACAGGGCATGCCGTCGTTAGATGCGGCCGTTCTGGGAGTTTACCTGCACGCAGCGGCGGGGGAGATGGTGAGAGCTGAACTGGGTGACGCGGGCATGCTTGCTACAGATCTGCTGCCGGCCCTTCCGAAGGCAATCAGGGAACTTGCTGCAGGGGCGGGTCTTTAGACCTGCCCGCTCTTCCCGGCGCATCTGTAGCAACGCCCCTACAATGTGGGTGCAGGGGATGATTTACACCTTCATTTATGTCATAATGAGTTACTATGCTGCTGGCGATCGATATAGGCAATACCAACGTTACGTTCGGCGTCTTTAACGGGGATAAGATCAAGACGACCTGGCGTGTCTCCACCGCCATCCACCGCACATCCGACGAATACGCTCATCTGATGCTGTCCCTGATGGAACGGCGGGGAGTAACCGGGCCGCAGATCAAGGACGTGGTCATCTGCAGCGTGGTCCCTCCCATGCTGATCGTCTTCGAACAGGTGTGCAAGAGCTTCCTCAAGAAGGCACCACTCATTGTAGAGGCCGGCGTCAAGACGGGCGTCCGCATCGATATGGACAACCCGCGCGAGGTAGGGCCCGACCGTATCGTCAACGCCGTCGCAGCCCATAATCTGTATGGAGGGCCGGTCATCGTAATCGACATGGGCACCGCCACCACGTTCGATGTCGTTTCAAAAGACGGCCGCTATATCGGAGGCGCCATCGCCCCGGGCATTGCCATCGCCACCGAGGCTTTATTCACCCGCACGGCGGTACTGCCCAGAATCGAGTTGGCCATACCCAAGAAGGCCATCGGCCGCAACTCTGTGGCCGCCATGCAATCGGGCATAGTGTTCGGATATATAGGCCTGATAGAAGGACTGGTGCAGCGCATACAGGCCGAACTGGAGGTGAAAGCCAAGGTGGTTGCCACCGGCGGCTTCGCCACCATGGCGCCGCAGGCCTCCGCTGTCATAGACGTCGTTAATCCGGACCTTACCCTAATCGGCCTCCGCCTGATTTATAATATGAACCGGGACTAATCATTAGTTTAAACGTAGGGGCGTACCTTTGAGTGCGCCCGGGAAAGAAACATGGCAAATAAAATAAAAACCATTGTACTGGGCGTAACCGGCAGCATCGCCGCATATAAGGCGGCTGAGCTTGCCAGCCGTTTCACCGCTGAGGGCTTCCGCGTCGACGTCATTATGACGGAATCGGCGCAGCAATTTATCTCACCCCTTACATTCCGCAATATCACAGGGCGGCCGGTGTTCACCACCATGTGGGACCTTGCCTCCGAGTTCAGTGTGGAGCATGTCGCTCTGGCAGAGGCGGCCGATGTCGTCCTGATAGCGCCGGCGACCGCCAATATCATAGCCAAGATCGCCTGCGGCATGGCCGACGATATGCTCTCCTGTACCGTACTGGCCACCAAGGCGCACGTCGTCATCGCACCGGCCATGAACGACAACATGTGGTCCAACGCGATCACACGGGAAAACGTGGCCAGGCTGATGAAGCGCGGCTTCACCTTCGTCGGCCCGGCGCGTGGGAGGCTGGCTTCGGGCAAGATGGGTCTGGGACGCCTCACCTCGCTGGACGAGATATACGGCATTACCCTGCAGGTGCTCGGCAGGAAGGGCGACCTGGCGGGCAGACATATAGTGGTCACTGCGGGTGGTACGCAGGAGCCGGTGGACCCCGTACGCTGCCTGACCAACCACTCATCGGGCAAGATGGGCTATGCAGTCGCTGAAGCTGCGCGCAATCGCGGAGCGGAGGTAACCCTTGTCAGCGCCCCCACCGCACTTGCCACGCCTCCCGGGGTCAAGGTCATTGCTATCAGGACGGCTGCAGAGATGTTAAAGGCCGTTCAGGACTCGGTGAAAAAGGCCGACGCGCTCATTATGGCCGCCGCCGTGGCCGATTTCCGCCCGGTTAAAGCCTCCTCACATAAGATCAAGCGGCAGGACCTGAGCGAGCTGACGGTTGAACTGGAGAAAACCCCCGATATACTGGCCCAGGCCACGGGCAATTTCGTGCGCGTCGGTTTCGCCGCCGAAAGCCGGGATTTGATCGCCAACGCCGGAGATAAAATCAAAAGAAAGGGCCTGGATTTTATCGTGGCCAATGATATCACCGAGAAGGACTGCGGCTTCGGCACAGAGACCAACCGTGTGACCATCATCGACAGTAAGGGCAAGGTCGATGAATTGCCCCTCATGCCCAAGGATGAGGTGGCGGACAGGGTACTTGATAAACTGCGCGGAGTTTTGAAATAGAGGCCGTCAGTACCTGCAAAGATTCAAGAAAACCGCGTGCTAAGATAACCTGACCATGGAATCGAATGAAAGGATTTCCCCGGACCACGAAAAAATCCTCGGCCGCCTGCTTTCCTTAAGCGACGGTATATTCGCATTCGCCATAACCCTGCTTATAATGAATATCGTACTACCTTACGGCACCTCCAGGGCAGAGGTGCCGCAGGCGCTGCTGGAGCTTTGGCCAAAGTACCTGGCTTTCCTCATCAGCTTCGTGGTTATCGGGCTTTACTGGATTGTCCACGTGCGCCAGTTCCGCGTTATCCGCAAGTACGATACCGGATTGCTCTGGCTCAACCTTCTCTTTCTCATGTTCATCGTGCTGATCCCCTTCTCCACCAGCGTTTTGAGCGATTTCGAGGAGACAGCCAGCGTCGTTCTCTATGCTGCGAACATGGCATGCGCCGGCTTCACGGCCACCGGGCTATGGATATACGCAACCCGCCGCAAGCTGATTGATGCAAAGCTTGGCCCGGCATGGGTCAGACGCGGTATAATAACAAACCTGATTGCGCCGGGCTGGTTCGCCCTTTCGATCGGGCTGGCTTTCATCAATCCCAACCTTGCAGTCTACTCGTGGCTGCTGATAGGTGTCGCTCACCGGGTCGTCGACTGGGTACTAAAGCTGCCCAAAGCCGACGAGGATATTTAATAAACGCGGGGTTAAACATGCCTGATATACCTAAAGCCTACGAACCTAAAGACGTGGAGCAGATCCGCTACAAATTCTGGCTGGACGGCGGCTATTTCAAGCCGAAGATCGACCCGAAGAAAAAGCCCTTCACCATCATCATGCCTCCACCCAACGTCACCGGCGAACTGCACGTTGGTCATGCCCTGACGGCAGCCCTCGAAGATATCATGACACGCTGGCACAGGATGAAGGGCGACCCTTCGCTCTGGCTCCCCGGCGTGGACCATGCCGGCATCGCCACGCAGGTGGTTGTCGAGAAGGAACTGGCTAAAGAGGGCCTGGACCGCCATCAGATAGGGCGCGAAAAATTTGTGGAGCGCACCTGGGCCTGGGCCAACAAATCGCGCAGCGCCATCACGCACCAACACGAGAGGCTGGGCGCATCCTGCGACTGGTCGCGCGAACGTTTCACCCTCGACGACGGCCCTGTCAAGGCGGTCAAGACCGCCTTCGTGCGCCTGTACGACAAAGGGCTGATCTACCGCGGCGAGCGCATTATCAACTGGTGCCCGAGGTGCAGGACGGCCCTCTCGGACCTCGAGGTGCAGAACAAGGACCTCGTCAGCAACATGTGGCATATGAAGTATCCCTATGCTGACGGCAGCGGCCATATTACGGTGGCCACTACCCGCCCCGAGACCTATCTGGGCGACTCCGCCGTAGCCGTCAATCCCGAGGACGGGCGCTACACCTCGCTGGTCGGTAAAAAAGTCATCCTGCCCTTCATCAAGCGCGAGATCCCCATCATAGCCGACGATGCTATAGACAGGGAGTTCGGCACGGGCATGGTCAAAGTTACCCCTGCCCACGATCCTGTGGACTTCGATATCTCACAGCGGCACGGCCTGCCCGTCATCCATATACTCAATCCGGACGCCAGCATGAACGATAACGCCGGCCCTTATGCCGGCCTGGACAGGTTCGAGGCGCGAAAAAAAATAGTGGAAGATTTCGAGAAGGCCGGACTGATGGAGAAGATCGAGCCTTACTCGCATGCCATTCCCCACTGCTTCCGCTGCTCAACGGTGATCGAGCCCGAGGTCAGCAAGCAGTGGTTTGTAAAGATCGCCCCACTGGCTGCTCCGGCCATCGAGGCTGTCAGGGACGGCCGCATCAAGATCATCCCGGATCGCTTCATTAAAATCTATCTCAACTGGATGGAGAATATACGGGACTGGTGTATCAGCCGCCAGCTGTGGTGGGGACACCGCATACCCGTCTGGTACTGCCATAAATGCGGAGAGATGACGGTTGCCGTGGATACACCCGCTAAATGCGGCAAATGCGGCAGCAGTGAGATCGAGCAGGACCCCGATGTGCTGGATACCTGGTTCAGCTCCGGCCTCTGGCCGCATTCCACGTTGGGATGGCCGGACCAGACCGATGACCTCAAGTATTTCTATCCCACCTCCGTCATGGAGACGGGCTACGATATCCTCTTTTTCTGGGTGGCGCGCATGATCATGATGGGCATCGAGGACGCGGGGGATGTGCCCTTCCGCACGGTTTATCTTCACGGACTGATACGCGATGAGAAGGGCGAGAAGATGAGCAAGATGAAAGGCAACGTACTGAATCCGTTGACCGCCATCGACCAGTACGGCTGCGATGCCCTGCGTTTCGCGTTGACCACGGGCACCGCTCCCGGCAACGACCTCAACATGGGGCAGCACCGCCTCGAGGCCGGGCGCAATTTCGCCAATAAGCTGTGGAACGCCGGCCGCTTCGTGTTGAAGGCGCTCGAGGCTGAGCCGGTCACCAATAAGGCCTTCGCCGAAGCGGGAACTAAAGGCCGAAAGGAGATCGAGGACCGCTGGATAGTATCAAGGTTGAACCGGCTGATAGGTGAGGTGGACCGGTTGATGCATGATTTCCAGTTCGGAGAGGCCGAGAAGGAGATACATGACTTTCTGTGGGGCGAGTTCTGCGACTGGTATATCGAGATAGCCAAGCAGCGCCTGGGCGCTAAAGATTCTCCCATAGCCGTGCTGGTATATGTGCTGGAAAAGTCTCTGCGTCTGCTGCATCCCTTTATGCCATTTATCACGGAGGAGCTCTGGCAGAACTTGAAGGAACGGCTGCCCGGCGAAACACTCGATTCGCCCGCACTTATCATCGCGCCTTACCCCTCAGCAAACCAAGAACTACTGGACATGGAAGCTGAGAATCAGATTGAGAATGAGATTGAGATTATACGTGCAATTCGAAATACGCGTGCTGAATATAAAGTTGACATCAACAAACCGGTAAAAGCACGTGCATATATGGCGACCTTTTCTACATCAATAGGATTGAGGTCCAATATCATAGGAAAACTATCAAAAGCGACGATAGATATCCAGCCCATGGAAAAACGACCTTCCACCAATGAAAAGGCGGTCGTATTAAATTTAAGGAATGCCGACGTGGTCATCCCGCTGGAAGGAATGGTGGACATAGAAGCGGAGAAAGCCCGGCTTTCTAAAGAGATGGCCGTGCTGGAGCGCGAGATAGCGCGCCTCACACAGAGGCTGGAGGACGCCCAGTTCACCTCCAAAGCTCCGGCAGCGGTGATAGAGAAAGAGAGAGCGCGTTTAAGGGAGTACACGGACAAACTTGCGCGCATGAAGGCCGAGCTTCAGCAGCTCGGCTAAAGCTTGCGGTTGGACATCCTGCGATACATCAGCAGCAGCGCTTTCTTGGTGTCGCTGGCCACCCTCGATTTCTCGCTGGTCTTTACCCTGTAGCGGAAGAGCCAGTAGGTGAACTCCTTGAGCTCGGTCAGTGTCAGAGATTTGCGGTGCGAATACCTCATCTCTTTCTGGAAGCTGTTTAACAGGTCGTTCAGCTCAGCCCTGTAGATTCTTTTATATGCCCTGGCGGCCTCTTCTTCGGGGCCGAGAGGTACGATGCTGGCCTTCCTGACCTCATAGATGGTTGCCAGCAGTAAAGCCTGCTCAATCAGAACGCCGTAAAGGTAATTTAAATAGGCTCGATATTTGGCCGGCCCCAGCGCCGCCTTGAATTCCTGCTCGCTCATCTTAACCGGGGGCCGGTCGAAGAAGAGCAGACCGTTCAACTCATCTTCGGGTATCGAACCGCTTATCTCGTCACAAAGCCGCTCGGCCAGGCGCAGCCAGTCGAATGCCTCTCCTCCCACCAGGTAGAGGTAATGCTCCCCCTTGTATTCCTCCTCCGTGCTGCGCCACATGGCAATGGCCTCGAGCAGCACGGTATACCAGTTCCTGCCGGCTTTAACCTGGTCTTTGAGATGTTGTATGGCGCGCGCATCGCCCGCCAGGGCCGCCGCACTCCGGGCCCGGTCATTATCCTGATGCATTCTCTTCATCGCATTTTACCTTTGTCATGCACGGCTCCTGTGCAGGAAAGCCAGCACCTCATTCAAAGGTCTGGTATTTAAAATATCGCTGGACCGGCACCATGCCCGGCGGGCCACGCCGATGCCGAACTTCATGAAACCGAGATGGTATACGGCATGGGCGTCGGTGCCGATGGCCAGGGTCACCCCCAGCTCGCGCGCACGATAGGCATGAATGTCCTTGAGGTCCAGCCGGTCGGGGATGGCATTTATCTCCAGAGCTTTGCCGTGTTTTACGGCGGCGCTGTATACGGCCTCCAGGTCTACATCCACCGGCTCGCGCTCCCCTATCTTGCGGCAGGTGGGGTGGGCTATCATATCGACGTGAGGATGCTCGATCGCGCCTATTATACGGCGTGTCATCACGTCCCTGGCCTGCATGAAGGACGAATGCACCGAGGCTATCACGATATCCATCTCAGCCAGAATATCGTCGGGAAGGTCCAGGCTGCCGTCCGCCTTTATGTCCACCTCGACTCCGTTGAGCAGATACGGCCCGCTGCCTGAGGCGTTCAGCCTTTTTATCTCCTCCGTCTGCCTGGCGACCCGGTCCAGCTTCCTGTCGCTGCCGATATTGCGTCCGCTGGAGTGATCGGTGATGGCCATGTACTGGTAACCCAGCTCTCCGGCCGCAGCCGCCATAGCTTCGATGGTATCTATGCCGTCGCTGCCGATGGTATGCGTGTGAAAATCACCTTTTAAATCCTTTTGCTCGATCAGATCGGGAATAGCCTTTCTCTCCGCAAGGTCGATTTCGCCCATATCCTCCCTGATCTCGGGAGGGATATACTGCAAACCGAGGTAAGCGTAGAAAGAGTCTTCACGTGCAAACCTCTCCACTCTGCCGGTCTTGATATCCGTGATGCCGTACTCACTGAGGCTGAATCCCTTCTTTTGCGCCCAGGTGCGCAGCGTGACATTATGCTGCTTGCTACCCGTGAAATGCTGCAGCAGCGATCCAAAATCCGCATGCTCCACCATACGCAGGTCGGCCTGCAGCCCGCCCGGCAGGATCACGCTGGCCTTGGTGGGTCCCTGCGCCAGCACCTCCCTCACCTGCGGTAAAGATACAAAAGCCCTGATAACTGCCTCGGAATCATCGGCGGTGCCCATCAGATCGATGTCGCCCACGGTCTCCGTAAACCTGCGCAGGCTGCCGGCAGGCGTGAGGTTGAGCACGCCCGGCACGGCTTGCAATGCGCCTAATACCTCCTCGACCACAGGCAGGGCTTCTCCCAGGGGGATGCGCCTGTCTTTGCGCCTGAATGCTTCGATGGCGCGCAGTATATTGGCGGCCGTCTTGTCTCCCATCCTTTCCAGCCCGGCCACCCTGCCGTCCCTGATGGCCGCCTCAAGCTGGTCAACGGTTCCCACACTCAGTTCGGTAGCCAGCTTGTACGCGGTCCTGGGACCGATGCCGGGTATGTCCATCAGGTTGATGAAGCCCTCGGGCAGGCTGGCCTTCAGCTCCTCGTAAAACCTCAGCCGGCCTGTGGTGATAAGCTCCACCGACTTGGCCGCGATGGCGTCGCCGATGCCCGCGACGTCCCGGAAATCCCTGCCCTCCTCATGCATCAATTCCATCTCCTCGGGCAGGTGCCTGATGGTCTCGGCGGCGCGCGCATAGGCACGTATTTTGAACCTGTTTTCGCCCTTGAGCTCCAGCAGGTCGGCTATATTATCGAAAACCGTGGCTATTTCAGCGTTTTTCACAACGATTATTTTACCACGTGTATCCCGTATTCATGGTATAATCGATGCCTGATTCAATCCCAGGCGGCAATAACATGACGAGGAGGTAAGCAGTGGCCGATTATCCCTGGTTAAACAACTACGATGAAGGTGTAGCCCACAGCCTGCAACCCTATCCCGATATCACGCTGCTCGAAGTCATCAAGGAGAACGCCAGGCAGAACCCGGATCATATGATGATCTGGTTCAAAGGCAATACCATATCCTACCGGCAGTTTGCGGAGTATGTGGATATACTGGCGAAGGCGCTGATCGGCACGGGTGTCAAGAAGGGCGACCGTGTTGCGCTGATCATGCCTAACTGCCCGCAGATAATCATCGGCCAGTTTGCCGTATGGAGGGCGGGCGGCATCACGGCACAGGTCAATCCCCTGTACTCCGAGGAAGAGTTGGTTCATGCGCTCAAGGACTGCGGCGCCGAGACCGTTATCGTGCTGACACCGTTCTATAGCCAGGTTAAGAAAGTCCAATCGAAAACAAATGTGAAAACGATCATAGCCACCTCCATCAAGGAATACCTGAGCCCGTTCATGCGAACCATGTTCACCCTGCTGATGGAGAAGAAAGGGGGGCACCGGATCGAGCTGCAGCCGGGGGACCTCTGGCTGCAGGACATCATGCGCAAATATGCCGGCACAGCTCTCCCGCCTGTTATGGTAGGCCCCAGGGATACCGCGCTGATACTTTTCAGCGGAGGCACAACAGGCTCACCCAAGGGTGTTATGCACTCTCATCAGGGCATTGTCATGAACGCAATGCAGATCCGCGCCTGGTGCTCGCCTATCCTGAAGGGCTGGGTCGATAAGGCTGTTTTATTGATGCCCATCTTCCATGGCGCGGGCAACTGGATACTCATCTCGACCATCGTGAATCCGCCGGTACCCATTGTCTTGATACCCAATCCGCGCGACATCAAGGACCTGCTGGCCACCTTTAAAAAGACCAGGCCGACCTTCTTCCCGGGGGTGGCCACGCTCTTTATCGCCCTTATGAACCATCCAGATGTAAAGTCGGGCAAGATGGATTTCAGCAATCTCAAGATGTGCATCACCGCCGCGGCGCCGCTGCTGGTGGAGACCAAGAAAAGCTGGGAGGCCCTGACCGGGGGCAAGATCGTAGAGGCCTACGGCCTGAGCGAATCCGGCATACTGGTCATGGGTCCGGTCGTGGGGAAATGGAAGGAGGGCTCGGTGGGCATGCCCACGCCGGATGTGGAGATGAAGATCGTCGATATCGACACGGGAACACAGGAGCTGAAGACGGGCGAGGACGGCGAGATCATCGTGAAAGCCCCGCACCTGATGCAGGGTTACTGGAACCACCCAGAGGCCACCGCCGAGATGTTCCGCGGCGATTGGCAGTTTACCGGAGATATCGGCCACCTGGACGAGGACGGATATCTATTTATCACCTCCCGCAAGAAGGAGCTGATCAAACCCAGCGGCCACCAGGTATACCCGGGCGAAGTGGAAGAGGTGATCACTCAGCATCCGGCGGTGCTGGAGGTCAGCGTAGCCGGAGTCAGGGACGACGTACAGGGCGAGGCCGTCAAAGCCTGGATCGTTCTGAAGCCGGACCAGACAAGCACCGCACAGGAAATTCAGGCTTTCTGCAAAGAACGCCTGACCGCCTACAAAGTGCCGAAGCATGTAGAGTTCAGGACCGAATTGCCCAAGTCGATGGTCGGCAAGATCATGCGACGCATACTGCAGGAAGAAGAGGCCAAGAAGCAGAAAGCCAATTGAGGAGAATTGGCGGGCGCACCTGAAGGTACGCCCCTATACGTGGATTAATGTAGGGCGGGTTTTTAAACCCGCCCGAGGATGGCGCAATGAAGGGGGTGCGAAGCTACAGGGGCGGCCTACTTTCCGTGGCAGTGCTTGTATTTCTTGCCTGAGCCGCAGGGGCAGGGGTCATTGCGGCCGACCTTCTGGCCGGGAACAGCAGAGGGCCTGCGCGCCGGCAGCTCTTTTTTCTCGATGCTGACCTTGAATATAGTATGCACGATATCGTGCTGTATGCCGGCCATCAGGCTATCGAAATAAGCCCCTCCCTCTTTCTTATATACGACCAGCGGGTCGATCTGCCTGACCGACTGCAGGCCCACGCTCTGGCGCAGGTGGTCCATGGCGGTCAGATGTTCCTTCCAGTGGTCGTCGATCACCCTGAGCATTACCAGGCGCTCAAGTAATCTCATCTGCTCCGGCCCCTGGCTTTTCTCCCTGAGCTCGTATACCTGGCGGCTATAGTCGATCAACCTCTCGGTGATCTGCTTCTTGCCCAGTTTATCCATCTGCATGTCCGCCACGTTTTCGGGCAGAGGCAGCATCTCCGTGACCTCCCTCAAAATGCCCTCCAGATCCGGCGCATCGTAGCCATGGCAATAAGTATTTACTATCTGTTCGATCTGCTTCTCGACCAGCTCCTGAATATTGGCCTTGAGATCGGCCCCCGACAGTATCTTGTCGCGCTCACCGTAGATGACTTCCCTGTGCCTGTTGACCACGTTGTCGTAGTCGACCAGATGCTTGCGGATGTCGAAGTGGAAGGCTTCAACCTTGACCTGCGAGTTCTCGATCGCCTTGCTGATCATGGGGTGCTCGATCGACGTATTCTCGTCCATGCCGGCCCATTCCATCACGCTTTTAACACGGTCCCCACCGAATCGCTTGACTATATCATCCTCGAGCGAGACGAAGAACTGCGAGGCCCCGGGGTCGCCCTGGCGTCCGGCGCGGCCGCGCAGCTGGTTGTCGATGCGCCGGGCCTCGTGCCTCTCCGTGCCGATGACATGCAGCCCGCCGAGTTCCAGCACCTTTTCGTGTCCCAACTTCCACTCATTATATTTCCGCTGGAACTCCTTCTCGTCCTCGAAATCCTCCGTCTGAGGCGGCTTGCCTCCCAGTATGATGTCCACGCCGCGCCCCGCCATATTGGTTGCCACGGTCACGGCGCCCACCCTGCCGGCCTGCTTGATGATCTCCGCCTCGCGCTCGTGGTACTTGGCGTTGAGTATCTCGTGCCTCACACCCCTACGCATCAGCAGATCATCTAAAAGCTCGGACTTTTCGATGGAGACGGTGCCGACCAGAACCGGTTTACCCTCTTTGCTAAGCTTCTCTATCTCGTTGGCGATAGCCTTGAACTTGGAGTCTTCATCCTTGTAGATCAAGTCCTGATGGTCCACCCGTACCATAGGCCTGTTGGTGGGCATAACCACCACATCGAGCTTATATATCTTGAAAAGCTCCTCGGCCTCGGTGGCCGCGGTGCCCGTCATGCCGGCCAGCTTGCTGTAAAGGCGGAAGTAGTTCTGGAAGGTGATGGTGGCCAGCGTGATGCTCTCCTTCTGTATCTTGACCTTCTCCTTGGCCTCGATGGCCTGGTGCAGGCCCTCCGAGTAGCGTCGGCCGAACATCAACCGGCCCGTAAACTCATCCACGATGATTACTTCGCCGTTCTTGAGCATATAGTCTTTATCGCGCCTGAACAGCACCTGCGCCTTGAGAGCGTTGTCCATGAAAGTGCTGAGGTGATAGTTGGAAGGATCGTAGAGGCTGGGCGCCTTAAGCAATCCCTCGCGGCGCAGCATCTCCTCCATGCGGTTGATGCCCGATTCCGCCAGGTAGACCTGCCGCTCCCGTTCCTCGATCTTATAGTCTTCGGGAGTCAGATGCGATACCAGCCTTGCGAAGGTATAGTATTTCTGTGTAGCCTCCTCGGCTTGCCCGCTGATGATGAGCGGAGTGCGCGCCTCGTCGATGAGTATGTTGTCCACCTCGTCCACGATGGCATAGCTCAGCGGCCTCTGCACTTTCTGAGACATATCCAGCACCATGTTATCGCGCAGATAATCGAAGCCGAACTCGTTATTGGTGCCGTAGGTTATACCGGCCGCGTACGCTTCCCGGCGGGCCACCGGACGGAAATGCGGCCAGCGGCTGTCCTTCTCGTTAACATATTCCGGGTCGTAAATCAGCGCCGGCAGCTGTTCGCTGGCGCTCTGCACAGGGTAGATGCTGGCGACGGTGATTCCCAGGGCGCTGAAAACAGGGCTCATCCAGTAGGCGTCGCGGCGGGCCAGGTAATCGTTGACGGTCACCAGGTGGCAGCCCTTGCCCTCCAGCGCATTAAGATAAAGCGGAAGCGTAGCCACCAGCGTCTTGCCCTCGCCGGTCTTCATCTCGGCGATCTTGCCCTCATGCAGCACGATGCCGCCCATAAGCTGAACATCGAAATGCCTCAACCCGATGGTGCGGCGAGAGGCCTCCCTCACTGCAGCGAAAGCCTCGGGCAGCAGGCCATCCAGGGTCTCGCCGTCCGCCAGCCGCTGCCTGAACTGCGCGGTCTTATACTTCAATTCTTCATCGGAAAGGCCCTGGAATTGCGGCTCCAGATCGTTTATCTGCTTTACCAGGGGTTTGAAGCGGCTTATTTCTCTTTCGTTGGAATCGAACAGTTTGCCTAACCAGCTCGGCATAATCCTTCCTAATCTTCAAACATGGCGCCGACGGACATTCCCGTGTGTATGCGGTGTATGGCCTCGCCCAGCAGGGGCGCAATCGGCAGCACGGTGATTTTGCTTATCTTCTTCTTTCCATTTAAAGGGATCGTGTCGGCCACCACGACCTCCTTGACCTTGGACTTGGAGATGCGTTCAATGGCCGGCCCGGAGAACACCGGGTGCGTGCAGCAGGCGTAAACTTCTTTTGCGCCGGCCTTCAGCAATGTATCCACAGCGCTGACCAGCGACCCGGCCGTATCGATCTCGTCGTCCACCGTGATGGCGCGCTTGCCTTCAACTTCACCTATAATGTTCAGCGTCTCGGTGGTATCGTCGTTGCCCATGCGCCTTTTCTCGATAATGGCCAGCGGAACATTGAGCTTTTCCGCCAGGTCGCGCGCCCGCTTGCTGATGCCGATATCGGTGGCGACCACCACGACGTCCTTGAGCTTCTTGCTCCTCCAGTAATCGCTGACCAGGAAAAGGGCGGTCAGTTCGTCCACGGGGATGTTGAAAAAGCCCTGGATCTGCGCCGCATGTAGATCGACCGTAAGAATTCGGTTGGCGCCGGCCGTGCAGAGCAGGTCCGCCACCAGACGCGCGGTGATGGGGACACGCGGCTGGTCTTTCTTATCGGTACGCGAGTAGCCGTAGTAAGGTACAACGGCCGTGATGCGGTCGGCTGAGGCGCGCTTAAAGGCATCCAGCATGATCAGCAGCTCTACAAGGTTCTTGTTGACCGGTGAGCATATCGGCTGGATAATGAACACATCGCGTTCGCGCACGTTCTCCAGGATCCGCACGAATGTGTTCTCGTTGCTGAACTCGAAGACCTCGATCTTGCCCAGCGGAATGCCAAGGTAATCGCAGACCGAGCTGGCGAGCGTCGGGTGGGCGTTGCCGCAGAAAACCTTGATCTCGTCCTGGCCTGCAAATTGCCTCATTTTATTACCTCCAATCGTAATGCCTGATTATTATAGCATCAACTACTCAGCCGCCGATAATAGAGGCGGGGCTATAAGCGGTGCCGCAAAGAGCGCACGGCAACCGGAAACGGCTTCATATAGGGTATAATCTCTGGAAGAAAAGACCGCGGAGAAGCATAAATATGAATTTAAACGCAGCCGAACTGCTCAGCCGCTATTTAAGGCTGGACACATCCAATCCACCGGGAAACGAACACCTCGCGGCCAATTTCCTGGCAGCTATCTTCTCCGCTGAGGACATACCTTACAGGCTCTTTGAGCCGCGTCCCCGCCGCGTCTCCATACGGGCGGAGCTGAAAGGTTCGGGACAGAGGGCTCCCCTTATACTTCTGCACCATACCGATGTAATCGCGGCGGATAAAAACGAATGGAGCTTCGATCCCTTTGGCGGCGAAATCATAGACGGGTATATCTGCGGCCGCGGCGCCCTCGATACCAAGTCCCTGGGCATTATGCAGCTGCTGGCCTTCCTGGATATAAGACATCATAAACTTCAGCTTAACCGTGATCTTGTCTTCCTGGCCACAGCCGACGAGGAGTCCGGCGCTGACTGCGGCGTGGAATATTTACTGAGGGAGCATGCCCGGGAATTCGGCGCGTCCCTGGTGCTCAACGAGGGCAGCTACGTGGTTGAGGGTATTGTGCCTGACCGGCTGCTGGCCATGATCTCCCCCGGGGAGAAAGGTCCCTGCTGGATGAGACTGAAAAGGCGGGGTTTGCCCGGCCACGGCTCCACGCCCCACGGCCTCAATCCTCTGGAGCGACTGAGCGAGGCGGTCAACCGGCTGCTCGAGCACAAAAGCAGGCCCAGGGTGACGCCCATCGTGGCGGAGTATTTCCGGCGCATGTCGCAGGCCTGGGATTTCCTCAAGCCTTATATGGAGGACGGCAGCGACGAGACGCTTTTAAAGCTCGTAGAGGAGAACGACCTGCTGGCCGTTCCGCAGATCAACGCCATGCTGAGGAACACGGTCAGCCTGAACTCGCTGCACAGCGGCAACAAGGTCAATGTCATTCCCTCGTATGCCGAGGCCGAAGTCGACACCAGGCTGCTGCCTGGCCAGGATATCGATAGTTGGGTAGCCCTTATAAAAAAACAGCTTGCCGACGATGAGATACAGATCGAATTCATCATGAAGGGCGAGGGCAATGAATCGACTATGGAAACGCAGGACTACGCAACGATCGAAGCGGCGCTGCTGGAGCACTATCCCGGCGCCATAGCAGCGCCATACCTGATGCTGGGCACCACCGACTCGCGCTTCTTCAGGAAGAAGGGAGTGACCTCGTACGGCTTCTGCCCGGCGGTCATACCGGCCGAGCACTTAAAGTCGATTCACGGAACCGACGAGAAGATCGGCGTCGAGAGCATGGAAAAAGGGACAGAAGTGTACAGAGACATAGTCGTGAGACTGTGCACGGGTTCAGATTAAATCGTAGGGGCGCACCTGAAGGTACGCCCGGAAAATTTACGGTCGGGTTTAAAAACCCGCCCCTACTAAAACTGACATGGACAAAATCGAAAAAATACTGAAGCTTCTTATCTCAGCCTACGGAGACCGCGCACCCGGGCGCCGGCTGGAGCCCGTGGACGAACTGATACTGACCATCCTGTCGCAGAATACCTCTGACGTGAATTCGCGGCGCGCTTTTAAATCGCTGACTGCCGCTTTCGGCGGATGGGACAAAGTCGCGCATGCGCCGGCTGCGCGCATTGCGGTGACCATTAAAACGGGGGGCCTGGCGGAGGTGAAATCCGGATATATACAGGGTGTGCTTCAGCGCCTTGAGAAGGAGACGTCAGGCTATGATCTGCGCTTTCTCAAGGATATGGCTCTCGGGGCGGCCCGGGCCTGGCTGACGCGCCTGCCCGGCGTGGGTATGAAGACGGCCAGCTGCGTCCTGCTCTTCTCGCTCGGCATGCCGGCCTTTCCCGTCGATACACATGTTTTGCGCGTGGCCGTAAGGTTGGGCCTGCTGGCGCCTAAAACCACGGCCGACGCCGCCCATTTCGAGATGGAGCGCCTGGTGCGTCCGTCGGACATCTACCGCTGCCACGTATTGATGATCGAGCACGGACGCAGGACCTGCAAAGCGCAGCGCCCGCTCTGCGGCAACTGCATTATCGGCAGTCGTTGTCCGAGCTATAATAAATTTAAGCCCTGATACCCGGAGGTACACATGCGCAAGGCCACCATGCATTACATACTCGACGCTATCGAAGGAGTTATACTGCTCCTGCTGGTTGTGTCGGGGTTCATCCTGTGGTTCGCACTTCCCGAGGGCACTGCGGCGGGCACAACCGTCCTCTTCGATCGACGCACCTGGATACAGGTGCACCAGTGGCTGGCCGTCGGGTTGCTGGTTTTCTTCAGCACACATATAATCACACACTGGACCTGGATCGTCTATATGACCAGGAGGTACTTTGGGCGCTCAAACCGATAATGTAGCTGAGATATCAACTATAATATGTAATATGTGATATAATCTTGCGATGCTTCGTATAAAATCATCCTTTGCCCTGATATCAATCGCGGTCCCGATTCTGCTGATTTTGTCCTGCGCGGGCATATCCGCTTCTTCTCCTTCGCTGTCGGAGTTCACGCTTTCAACGGGATTGTCGTCTGATTACCGCCCGCTCGACGTAAAAAGCGAGTTCTACGTGGACAGCCCGCAGGTCTGCTGCTCGGTAAAGATCACCGGTGTGAGCGAAAATACTTCCGTTACGGCAGACTGGGTCTATGTCAGGGGACAGGTGCCCAAAGAGGCCGGGCCGCTTATATTGCAGGATCGTACCGTCTGCGGCACGGACTGCTATGCTGGATTCACACTGCCGGCGCCTGCGGGAGGCTTTATGAGAGGCGATTACCGGGTTGATCTATATATCGACGGCAGGCCCGGCGCCAGCGCCGGCTTCTCCATACTGCGCGATGTTTCGCTGCCGCTGCCGCAAATAGCATCTTTCTCCGCCATCCCGTCCAGAACGATCGCCGGTCAGCCCGTGCAGCTTGGCTGGAAGGTCTCAAATGCGTCCAGGATCGATATCCGACCGCTGCCCGGGGCTGTGGACGCGGAGGGTAGCGTGTCCGTCACTCCAGATGAGGATACCGCCTACACTTTGTACGCCATAAACCGCGGGGGCGTTAGCTCCAGCAGACTGAATGTGGTAGTTACACCTGTGATCAAGGAGAAGCCGGACCTGCAGGTCACGGAGATATGGACCAGCGGCAATATCCTTGCTTATCGCGTGAAAAACACAGGCAACCTGGCCTCCTGTGCAACCGTAACCCGGCTGTACAAAAACGATCTGGAGATATCGCAGGATTATATGGCGCCGCTAAAGGTCGGTGAGGAGCGTGCGGAGGCTTTTCAGCAGCACCATTTCTCGCCTCGCTTCAACTATATCGGCGGCTATGGCGCCGCCTGCGATCCGATAACCATGCGGGTGTGCGTTAACAGCGAGGACTCCTGCATTGAAAGCGACATGTCAAATAACTGTTTTGAGCGCATTTTCGGCGAATGTATAAAATAGAGAATCATAAAGCCGAGCCGGGAGATCCGGCCGATCGCAATTTCGAGCTCATCTTCAGAGTTGAGTCCGGCGAGCTGTGGAGGAAGGGAAGTGAGGCGTGGATAGAACCGTCCTTCATCCGGGGAAAGTAAGTCCGGGGCACTGCCTCCGCGTTATCATCCTCGCTGCAGCCTTAGCGCTGATAACACCGCTCTCTCATCCTCACCTGATTCAAGCGGCCACGCCGTCCTCCTGTGTCCTCAAATGGGGAACCATCGATACACCCGGCGGCTACCCCCAGCGCAACGACATACGATTCCTCAGCGAGATAAATGCTCTGTCCGTCTCGCGCGGCGGCATGATCATTTATATGCTGGATATACCCAACTCCAGCTCGGGCCTGGTTGCCAATGCGGGCATCTGGCGTAGCGGAGACGGCGGCATATCCTGGAGCCAGCGTCCCACGCAGTGGCTGGCCAGGACATCCAGTCCGCCCGCGCCGGTTTTCCCGGTGGCGGCACTGGCAGTTGCTCCCGATAATACCGACCTTGTGGCTGCCGTCTGCATGAACGCAGCGGGCGACCGCCGCAGGGAGGTCTATTACAGCGAGGATGGCGGCACAATATGGACCTACTGCGGGGCCATCCCATTCCTGTACGGCCCCGATGAGCAGATAGGCTGTATCGCAATAACGCATTCTTACGACTATCGCGAGACGCGGGTTAACGATATCATCGTGGCCAGCCGCACCCCGGCAGGCATCTTCGCACAGGGTGAGATTTACGTGCTGCGCTGCCCCGGCCTGGCGGGCTGGCAGGCGCAGGGCTTCGCGGGCGGGGACATACTCGCCTTACAGCCCTCTCCCTCCTACGAAGAGGACGCGGCGCTGGTTATAATCGCATGCACCACACAGCGTACTTATATCAATCTGGGCATGCGCGATACCGGCGCCAACGCATGCTTCTGGAACACGGCGCCGGGCTATCCCGTCGAGTTGTGCACGCCGGACCAGGCCGGCGCCTCGTTCAGCGGCAAAGACAGGATTATAACCGGTAGTCTGGCCCTGCCGGATGATTTCAACGGCTGCTCCGGCGAGAAACGCGTCATATTCGCCGCCTGCGATTCCAACGGCGCCGCCGCCGGCACGTCGCGGCCGCTGGACGACGTCTATCGTGTCAACGATACCATCATCACCCGTCTCAATCTTCCGGCAGGGAAGCCGCGCGTCAGCTCCATCGCCTACAGCGGATCGACTACATCCGGCAAGCTGCTGTCGGGATGTGTTGAATCCAACAGTGTCACCGGGGAGGCGCAGGTCTGGTTCACGGCCGACCCACTGGCAAACTGCAGCACCTGGATCAAGCCGCTCAAGCCGCCTACCGGCGGTTACAATACAGGCTTCGGCAACGCGCAGGTCGCCTGGACTGATGATGGATCAGCAGCCTTCGCGGGGACAGGCTCGGGCAACCGCAGCAGCCCGGCTCAATGGGCCGACATCAACGGCGCGACCTGGGCCTCGTCCCCGCTGGACGAGACCGCCTTCTCGCTCAGCCGGGACGACGGCGTCTCCTGGAACCAGTTGAGCCTGATCGACACGCAGATCAACCGCTACCGCGCGCTGGCCGTAGCCGAAGACGGCAAAACCGTTTACATATCGTCGGTCAACGATAACGGGCTGGGCGGCACCTGGCGCAGCCGTACCCCCGTGATAGGAGAGGCCTGGCAAAGAATAGCCTGCCTGGACTTCAGCGCGCCGCTGCTCAGGCCGGCGCCGGACGAAGAGAACGGATCGGTTGTATTCCTGGGCAATCAGGGCAGTACGCACATCATTCAGTCGCGGGACAGCGGGCAGACCTGGCGCGATTGTCTGCCGGGAGTTTATTTACAGGACATGGCGGCAGGGAGCAGCGACGAGCTCTATGTGATACAGGCCGATGCGCTTATCAGGCGGGGCAGGTACGAAACGATAGGATGGGTCTGGGACAAAATACGGGATACGGGCCTGCTGTCCGCCCATAATATCGTCGTGCAGGACGGCAGCGTCGTGGCCGGCGCGGCGCTGGGCAGGCTGTGTCCCGTATCATACTCGCTGAATAGCGGTGAGGATTGGGAACTGATAACCGAGCCGGCATACAGCAACGGCAACCGTCATGTGGCTTTCGACGAGGAGTTCCAGGATAACCACCTGATTTATCTGGCCGACGATGCGGGAGGGCTGTACCGCTGGACCGTGGGTAACAGCAACCGCTGGGACGATATGGCGCCGCCCGATAACAGCTATTACGGACAGGCGATAGCGGTGCGGGGCATGTATTACGCCGCCTTCAGCCAGACCAACGATGTAACAGGGGTATCGAGGACGACCTACTCGCGCGGCGGCATACCCAAGGACGGTATATTCTGGGACAGCCTGTCGACCGGCCTTTCTGCAGGCGTCGTCTTCCGACTGGAGCCGATCTCGCTGGTGTATGCAGACGATGCTCTGTGGGCGTTCGATGCGCGCGATTACGATTGCGCTTTGGGTACGGGCCTTCTATGGGCGTTCAGGGACACGCTGGCCAACCGTTCGCCCTGGCTGATCTCACCCAAAGGCAACAGCCTGGTTTATTGCGATCCCGTGACCGGCCGCAACGCACAGGTCGACCTCAGGTGGGAGCAGCTGTCGCTGGCCGACGCTTACCAGGTGGAGGTGGGCAAGGACAAATGGTTCGACCTGGCGGTTAGCGAGGCGGAACCGGTGACGAACCCCTTCTTCGTGCCGGAGAACTCGCTTTACCCCGCGTACTATATCAGGCCGGGCGTGCTGCCCGCCGCCGGGCAGGATTATTTCTGGCGTGTGAGGGTGAGGAGGGCGGCCACCGGCCAGGTCATACGCAGCCGCTGGTCACCCGCCTTCAGCTTCAGCGTCCGACCCGGCTATCCGGTCTCCGCGCCTTCCTATACAGGCATAGAGTCGCTGCAACCCTGCCACAACGCCTGCGAGGTCCCGCCTTATCCGCTCAGCTTCTCCTGGTCTCCAACGCAGGGAACAACCGGCTACCGATTCGTGCTTGCCGGAGACCCGGACCTGGGCCAGCCCGTGATCGACCAGACAGTCGATGCAGCGGCCTTCAAACTGCCCTGGCGGCTGGAGTACGCGACGGCATATTTCTGGCAGGTCACACCGCTCAAACCGGTGCCGGGCGACAGCAGCCCCGTGTTCTCATTCAACACGGCCGCAGAGCCGACGGTTTCAACTTCAGCCATACCACCGGATAATACTACTAACGGCCTGCTGGTCGCGCTCGTTTTCACCATTCTCTTTGGCCTTTCGATACAGGTCATTATTTATCGGAATAACAGACGTTAATAATTCTTAATTGCCAGGCGTTATCCTCTACGTCGTTGCGAGCGAAGCGCGGCAATCCTGTGTACCCGCAATCATGCACAAGATTGCTTCGTCGCCATGCTCCTCGCAATGACGATGTAACAATTCATTAGTACGAGTTCAACGGGCTAATCTTATTAAATTGGTAAAAACCCCTTTCATTAGGTATAATCTCTCCCGTTGTGGTGAGTGTGGCCCAGAGGCCTAAGGCGCCAGGTTGTGGCCCTGGATATCGAGGGTTCGAATCCCTCCACTCACCCCATCTTTTTTTCGTTAACAACATGGCGTCACATCACAATCATTTTGGGCAGGAGGTAAGGTAATCATGGGTTTGATCAAACGTCCGGCAACTGTAATCGCGGCTGTTTTCGTCATAATCGGAATCATGCTGCCCGCATTTTCCGCCTGCGAGAAAGCCCCCGACAAAGCTGCGACTCCAGAGATCTCTTTAGGGACACAGGCTGGGGCGTCGGAATGGACTATCAAAGCCAACGAGGAAGTAAAAAACCAGTTTGATTTCGCCGATCGGGAAGAGTTTGAAGACGCACAACGCGGATTCATCGCCACCGTGCCGGACCTCGTCATTGAAAACGCTGCCGGCGGCATAGCGTGGTCCATGCCCGACTACGATTTCGAAAAACAAACAGAGATACCCGCGACCGTTAATCCCCTGCTCTGGCGACATTCTCAACTCAATTTGAACAACGGCCTTTACAAGGTGACGGACCGCATCTACCAGGTAAGAGGGTTTGATATAAACAATATGACTATTGTCGAAGGTGACAGCAAGATCATTATTATCGATGTGGGGATGAGCGCTGAGACTGCCAAAGCCATGCTTGACCTGTATTACCGGGAGCGCGGAGTAAAACCGGTGGCAGCCATTATCTATACCCACAGCCATATCGATCATTTTGCCGGAATCAAAGGCATCATTTCGGATGAAGATGCAAAATCCGGCAGCGTTCAGATTATAGCGCCTGAAGGTTTCCTCGATTATGCCATAAGTGAGAATATCCTGGCCGGCAACGCCATGAGCCGCCGCGCGCAGTACCAGTTCGGTGTCTATCTGCCCAGGAATGCCGGAGGGCAGGTGGATAGTGGAGGCGGCAAAGCCTTACCCGTTGGCACAATGGCGCTGATCGGACCCAACAAGGAAATTAAAGCTACAGGCGAAAAGCTGTTCCTTGACGGAGTGGAAATGGAATTCCAGATAGTCTCAGGCACCGAGGCGCCGGCCGCGATGACCATATACTTCCCACAGCTGCGGGCGCTTGATACAGCCGAGATCGCAAGCCAGAGTAACCATAATTTGCTGACCCCGCGAGGCGCGGAGGTTCGCGATGCCAATGCGTGGGCCAAGGCTATTAATGAGATGATCGAGTTGTATGGTGATAAGACCGACGTGATGTTCGCCTCACAGCAGTGGCCGTGCTGGGGCAACGATAAAATAGTCGGCTATCTCAAACAGCAACGTGACCTGTATAAATATACTCATGATCAGACGCTCAGGCTGCTGAACCATGGCTATACGCCCAATGAAATAGCCGAAATGATCAAACTGCCGGAAAGCCTGGCTAAAGGATGGGATGTTCGCGACTACTACGGGACGCTGAGCTTCAATGTAAGGGCCGTCTACCAGAAATATCTCGGTTTCTACGACGGCAACCCGGCAAACCTCAATCCGTTACCGCCGGTTGAGGCCAGCAAGAAATATGTCGAATACATGGGCGGTCCCCAGGCCGTTATCGACAGGGCAAAAGTTGATTATGCCAACGGTGATTACCGTTGGGTAGCGCAGGTAATGAACCAGGTTGTCTTCGCTTACCCCGACAATCAGGAGGCGCGTAACCTGGAGGCTGACGCGATGGAGCAACTCGCTTACCAGGCTGAATCCACCGTGTGGCGTAACTGTTATCTGGTGGGCGCCTCCGAACTGCGCACCGGGATGAGTAAAAGTATAGGTGCGGGCAGCGTCAGCCCCGACATGGTGAGAGGTATAACTCTACCCCAGTATTTCGACTTGATGGGCAGCCGCCTTAACGGTCCCAAAGCCGAAGGTAAAAAGATTGTAATCAACTGGAATTTCACTGATACCGGCGACAAATATGTCCTTAACCTTGAAAACTCGGCGTTGACTTACACATCGGGCCGACTATCGAACAGGGCCGATGCCACATTGAATCTGTCACGTGCTACATTGATCTCTGTACTGGCAGGTGAGACTACGTTTCCCAAGGAGATTTTAGCCGGAAAAGTAACTATTGAAGGAGATGCTTTAAAGATACTCGATCTGATGGGAATGATGGATAGCTACGATCCCATGTTCAATATTATCAGCCCGTAAAAAGGCACCCTGTTAATAACGAGGCGCGATAGTATATTCAAACAGCTATAAGGAGGAATGAGACGTTATGTATTTAGCGGGGCTTATTTTCACAATAATAGGTTGGTTATTTCAATTGTACGAGACCTTGATTAAAAAGACCCGAAATATCAATGTTTTCCTGCCCGCAACGTATGTTATTGCCTGCATCCTGTTCGGAATCAACAGCTTCATGGCAGGCGATATGTTGTACGCTGTAATGGATGCTGTCTGCGCCCTGCTGGCATTGATTGTGTTCCTTGTACTGATGACCCGCAAAAGAAACGCCTGAATATCAGCGCAACTTCAATACGGAAGATCTTTGATACAGGGGACTCCATCAAGGCTGGTAGCCTTTTTTACCGCATTGATTATAGCCATCCTGGTTACCTCGGCGGCCATTGATCCCACTGAAGTGACATCACTCGCCCGGTCGCCCAGGGAAAGCGCAAAGATCGTATCCCCATCGTGCATGCTATGCGAAGGATTAATTGAGCGGGCCAGACCGTCATGCGCCATCCCGGCGACCTTGGCAGCCTGTGCTTTAGTCAGGGCTGCATTCGTGGCCACAACTCCAACTACCGTATTACGGCCGGGCTCTGCCAGAAATGTATATCCCTGTTTCATCAACTCTATGGTATTATCAGGACCTTTGCCATCCTCACGCCGGATTCCCGCGATAATCCGTCCGCCTGTCGGGTCAACAATATCGCCCAGAGCATTCACAACAAACAGGGCAGCAACAACTATTTCGCCATAGAATTTTATGCTGGCGGTGCCCAGGCCGCTCTTCATTGCGCATCTCTTGCCTTTGAGCTGTCCGATCATGGCCCCGGTGCCGGCGCCCACGCAGCCTTCGGCAACCGGGCCTGAAGTTGCATCCCTGCATGCCTGATACCCTTCAGGTACACCCGGCCGGATTGTGGCGTTGCCAATATCCAGGTCGAAAACCACTGCTCCCGGCACGATCGGTACCCTTACGCCGGCCATTTCATATCCTACTCCCTTTTCTTCCAGAAAGTGCTGTACACCGCCTATAGCATTCAGTCCGAAGGCGCTGCCACCGCTCAACAGGACGGCATGTATCTTTTCAACCACATTTATCGGATTGAGCAGGTCTGTATCCCTGGTGCCCGGAGCGCCTCCCCTGACATCTACACCTGCCACTGCGCCCGCCTCGCAGAGGACCACGGTGCATCCCGTTGCAGCTGTTAAATCGGTGTAATGACCGACACTGATACCCGGTATATCTGTAATCGCATTGAACATAGCTGCCTCCCATCGCTCTTTATAACAGGCTGTAACATCAGTCTTCCAGTTCAGCGATCGATACCAGCCGCCACTCCGTATCGTGTAATCCTATGGTGGTCCAGAAGGCGATTTTTATTACAGGCTTACCTGTCGCATCGCTGATAAAAGTATATTCAGCCGAGCCGGTCCTCTGCGCGACCATCTTCTCACCCATCGCCACCAGCTCGGGATAATCTTTATAACGCTGGTCTGTCAGCAGGTTCTTTCCGGTCTCAATTCCGTTGGAGCAGTAAATTGTCAGTCCGTCGGTCTGAGCGACGTTGACCTTCATGGCCCTCACTTCTGCGGCGGGAGCGATGGTGCCGTCCAGCAGGTCCCCCGGTTTGAACAGGGCGCTGACCGTGCCCAGCAGCTCACCATCCTCAGTAATAACAGGCCGGACCAGCACCACGGCGTCGATCCCCTCAACCGCCCTGAAGACATTGCTCAGCATCGGCTTCCTGTTTTCAGCGAAATCCGCAAAGAACTTCTTTGAAGCTTCCGTGGTAGCGGTCTCCGTCCCCTCGTAGCGGCGGTATGCCTCGGGCGCCACAGTGATCATCTTTCCCTGAGGGTCGGAGGCAGAGCAGTCCGTCAGGTAGGGGTATTTCCTGCAGAGGCCGTTCAATATGCCCCTCGTCTCTTCACCCTGCAGCCCGCTTTTGGCTATTTTTTCAGCGGCATCCGCAACCGCATTGTCCAGGTTCAACAGCTTGGATTGTATAATAGCCTGCAGGTTTTCCGTTGCCGACTTCATCTGCTTCAGATTTTTCACGGGCCCGGCGCAGCCGGAGGCCGTAATAGCTATGACTGCGGCTAAAAGAGAGGCAAGCAAGAAATATGAGAACTTTTCCATATGCGGCAAATACTCCCCTGATAGATATCCCGGATGCGCGCGCTTCGTTTCATAATGTTATCGTAAGTCAGCCTTACAGGCAACGCCCTCTATGTAGTCAGCCCCTTAAAAGAAGCTTCCCCTGCTTCAACTCCAGTTTGAAAGATGATACACTTATTAAGAAATTTTTTCAGGCAGCGGAACAGTAACGATACGCTTCGCGGCATATATTTATAGTTACATACATAGAGTTATTCTTTAATTGCTCGAATAGAAAGGACTTTTCTCATGCTGTTTGCTCAACGTGTTTTTTGCGGACAATTAACTCTTAATGAAGTCGGGAAAAAGGTGCTGCTGGCCGGCTGGGTGGATGCCTTCCGCGATCATGGCGGCCTGCTATTTGTCCACCTGCGCGACCGCAGCGGCATAATTCAAATAGTCTTTAGCCCGGAAGTAGCCGCAGCCGACGTCTGCCGGACGGCGGCCGCTCTGCGCGCCGAATACTGTATCGCAGTCAGCGGCGAGGTAAAGAAGCGGTTGGCCGGCGCCGAAAATCCCAACATCGAAACAGGGGATATCGAAGTCATGGTCGGCGAGCTGACCGTGCTTTCCGAATCTGACGGGCTACCTTTTTCCATCTCCGAGAAGGCTATGGTCACCGGCGCGGCATCCGCAGGCACAGACAACGTGGCCGAGGATTTACGGCTCCAGTACCGCTATCTGGACCTGCGCCGTCCCTCAATGCGTGACAATTTAATTGCCCGCCACCGAATATTTCAGTGCGTGCGGGAATTTCTCGATTCGCGGGGCTTTGTGGAGATCGAAACGCCTGTGTTGACGGCGAGCACTCCGGAAGGTGCGCGCGATTACCTTGTCCCCAGCCGCGTCCATCCGCAGAATTTTTACGCCCTGCCCCAGTCGCCGCAGCTTTTCAAACAACTGCTGATGATCGGCGGAATGGAACGCTATTTCCAGCTGGCGCGCTGCTTCCGCGACGAGGACCTGCGTCCCAACCGGCAGCCGGAGTTCACCCAGCTCGATATCGAAGCCTCTTTTATCGATGAGGAATTTCTCTACGGGCTGGTCGAAGATCTCACCGTCAAGATGTTTGACATAGGCGGAATCACGCTGCACCGGCCTTTCCCCCGCATGACCTATATGGAGGCCATGGACACCACCGGCTCGGACCGTCCCGACCTGCGCTTCGGCCTGCGCTTCGTCGATGTAACGGACGTGTTTTCTCAAACCAACTATTCCATCTTCCGCCAGATACTTCAACGAGGCGGATGCATAAAGGGCATAAACATCAAGGGCCAGTCCGATAAACTCAGTAAAAACGTACTGCAGAATGAATATGCCAAAGAGATAGTGCCCTCATTCGGCGCCAGGGGCATGACCTGGATGCGAGCCGAACAGGGTAAACTCGAATCCAATATAGTCCAGTTTTTCAGCAGTTCGGAACTGAAGGAGCTGCACAGAAGGTTCGACGTCGCCGACGGGGACGTCCTCATCATGATCGCCGATGCCTCGTATGCCGTTGTCACATCGGCGCTCGGACAATTGCGCCTGCACCTGGCCAACCGTCTCGGCCTGATCCCCGCCGACAGCTTTTACCCGGTCTGGATAACGGAGTTCCCGTTGTTTGAGCCCACCGAGGAAGGGGGCGTCACCTCCAGTCACCATCCCTTCACAGCGCCGGACCGGACGGATTTCGATCCCGGGAACATCGAGGAACTGCTGGCGCTGCGCTCGCGGGCCTACGACCTGGTCGTGAACGGTGAGGAACTGGGCGGCGGCAGCATCCGCATCAGCGACCGCGATGTGCAGCGCAAGATATTTGCTGCGCTGGGTCTGACCGAAGAGGAAACGAAGGAGAAGTTCGGTTTTTTCCTGCGTGCCTTCGATTTCGGCGCGCCGCCGCACGGCGGCCTGGCGCTGGGCATGGACCGCACCGTGTCGATGATCCTGCAAACCCCCTCCATACGCGAGGTGATCGCTTTCCCCAAGAACCGCAGCGCCGCCTGTCCCCTCACCGGCGCTCCCTCTACGGTGAAACGCGAACAGCTGGCCGAGTTAGGGCTGTTGAACCTGGGCGGCCAGGTGATGCAGGCCTCGGGCGGCAAGGCCAATCCCAAGATGATACGTGAACTGCTAAGCAAGAAAATGGGATAGAACGCGATGTGAGTCGGGGAGGGCGTATGTCATACAAATACCTGCTGTACGAAAAGAAGGAAAGAATCGCATATATTACTATCAACCGTCCCGAGGTGATGAACGCGATCTGTCCGCCTGCCAGCGATGAGATGTGGGAGGCTTTCTCCGATTTTCGTGACGATCCTGAGGCCTGGGTAGTCATTCTGACCGGCGCCGGTGAGAAAGCCTTCTCGGCCGGCAACGACCTCAAGTACCAGGCTCAGCACGGCAGTGATCCTGCCTATATGGCGATTAAAACTCCGGGCGGTTTTGGCGGCATCACCGAGCACTATTATTGCGCCAAACCCATGATCGCCGCAGTCAACGGCTATGCCCTGGGCGGCGGTTTCGAGCTTGCGCTCAAATGCGACATTATCATAGCCGCCGACCATGCGCAGTTCGGCCTGCCGGAAGCAAAGGTCGGGCTGATAGCCGGCGCCGGCGGTATTCACCGCCTGCCCCGTATGATACCCCAGAAAATAGCCCTGGGCATGATGTTTACCGGCAGACCGATCAGCGCGCAGGAAGCCTATCGCATCGGGCTGGTAAATGAAGTTGTTCCACTGAAAGACCTGATGTCCACAGCCGATAGGTGGGCCGATGATATACTGCACGGCTCGCCGCTCACCATCCAGGCTACCAAGGAAGCTGCTCTGAGAGGGCTTGATATGAAACTGGAAGAGGCCATTAACACTGTATTCCCCGGTGTGGACAGGTTATTTAAATCCGAAGATTTCGTCGAAGGCCCTCTGGCATTTTTCGAGAAAAGGCCGCCGCAGTGGAAAGGGCGCTAATCTGATAGAATATTTATACTCCGAATACCTCCGGCTGTTGCTTCGATTTCAGGCGAGCGTCAGCGTGGAGGTCTAAAAATACATGCGCCTGTAGCTCAGCGGACCAGAGCATCGGTCTTCGGAACCGAGGGTCGTGGGTTCGAATCCCTCCAGGCGCGTATCTGAAATTAATGCTTTGCCGACGAATTGCCGGCTGTAGTCACCGCCCGTATAAGGACGATTCAACAAGCAGGAGAGCTCCGGCGAGTCATTGACAGCCACCTTGCGACCGGTTATTATCATGCGATCTGGATCATTCTTGAGGAGGTGGAGCAATGGGCACGATCGCAAATGGAAAGGTCACGATCCGGCGCATGACCAGGGCAGACATCGAAACCATCATAGAACTTGACAAGAAACTTGGTGGAGGTAAGAGCGAGATAACCTATAAGGATATGGTATCCCTTGATCCCGGTGGCCCACTCGACTTCAGCTTTGTAGCGGAGATCGGCAATAAAGTTATAGGGTTTGTCCTCGCCCGCCTGATGTATATGGGGATGCCTTTCAGCGAGTTCTGTGTTATCAATGCCATAGATATTGATGAAGAGCATCGCGGGCAGGGCGTCGGCAGGAGGCTCGTCAATGAGATCCTCGACAAATGCCATGAGGAGGGCATATACATCGTACGCGCTATATTCCCTGAAAAAAATGAAAAGCTTCGTAAGGCTGTGGAGAATCTGGGCTTCCGGCGCAGTCCGGTGGTTAATTACGATATGACCTCTGATGTTTAAACGGCAAGGCCATCAAAACTCAAAGATGAATTCGCCTGAGCAGTGGCCCTGTGTATGCATGCGGCAATTCGTTGTCTGCGGGATGGACGTGAATTTCAAGCCCAGCAGCTCCAGCCAGCACTCGACGCGGTACATCACGCCGCACTCATATCTGTCGATCACGCCGATGCGACCCATGCCCTTGTAGGCGAAGCACTCTCCATCCTCCCACTCCCAGTGAAGAATATTGCCGGGCATAACTGAAAAGTGCAGTTTGCTGAACACGGATACGGGCAGTATCATCTGCATGCCGGCCGGCAGGAATTCCTTCAGTACCTCAATGCCGGTCAGCTGGTTTTCCCGCAGGCCCGTCACCTTCTTCAGCCTGTTTACTTCAAAAGGGGCCATGGCCTTGATGGCGGCCTTGTTCAGTTTATTAGCCATGTCCACTCCCAGCTCGCTGCTCACGGTGTAGAACCACATCCCGTCATGGGTCAGCCAGCCTTTGCCCAACAGGTCCCTGATCTCCT
>Ga0172380_10002210_pt1 | contig 30959 bp, 34 predicted proteins | sample Leawe162metaG_FD_119747 | JGI IMG/M metagenome (GOLD analysis project Ga0172380, IMG submission 119747) | Leachate microbial communities from a municipal landfill in Southern Ontario, Canada - Leachate well 162 metaG | ecosystem: Engineered > Solid waste > Landfill > Unclassified | place... | reverse complement strand
CTCAACCGAGCGTTGCCCGAGTATCTTGAGCGATACAACACCACGCGACACCACTTCGGTCTGAACCTTTCCACGCCGCTTAAATACCTAAAGTGTTTCCAAGGTATTGATTAGATTACGGTACTACATACATCGGATTGAGCAGTTATCGAATAGCGTATAGTAAGCACATGCATTTCACGATCCACGGCGACGGCGGCTCGAGAGGGAACCCGGGCCCTGCGGGCGCGGGCGCAATCATTCGCGACGAGCACGGGAGCGCTGTGGGTAGCGTGTCTGAGTTCCTCGGTGTTCGCACCAACAACTATGCCGAGTACGAAGCGGTTATACTCGCGCTCGAGACCCTCTCGACTATCGTACCTAAAGGGAAGTGGGGCGAGGTAGAAGTGGAAGTAAAGATGGACAGTGAACTCGTCGTGAAGCAGATGAAAAAAATATACAAAGTGAAACACCCTGTACTCAAAGAACAAAACGCACGCCTCACACAAGCCATGACCCCGTTTGGGAAAGTCTCATTCACCCATGTCTACCGAGAGGAGAATAGTGACGCCGACGCCCTCGCCAACGCCGCAATGGACCGGGGTACAAACTGACACGTCATCAATCTAGGTTGTCGGGACTGTTCTCAGTGTCGTGCAATTCTCATTCTCACTATCTTCGAGTAGCGCTCCCTCTGATACGATTCGCGTATGCGCGTGCTCGTCGCTGTCGCTGCGGGCTTTTCTGTCGGTGTCTTTCTCCGTTCGCTTTTTTCGTTTGGGTGGCAACTGGTAGTGTTTTTATTTTTGATCGCTGCACTTCTTGCGAGCACAACTTTCCTTAAGTCGCGCCTTGGGTACACCCTTGGCGCAGTTTTCTGTTTGTTGTGTGCGCTCGGCATGGTGCGCGCACACCTAGCCGACACACCTCTCCCACAAGCATTTACACCAGACCTGCGTAAGCGGGTCACTTACGAGGGCGTTGTCGTACGCGACCCAGATATCCGCGAGACAACCCAGCGCGTGTACGTGCAGGTAGAGAAGGGTGGGGAAGAGACCATTGTGTTGGTCGTTGCGAAGCCGTACCCCGAAGTCGGCGTGGGCGACCAGGTGAAAATGAGCGGGACACTCTTTAAGCCAGAGCCCTTTGACACCGACGGCGGACGCATCTTTCGGTACGATAAATATCTCCAAAGAGACGGGGTGCGTTTCCTGCTGAGCTTTGCAACGATGCGCGTACAAGAAGAAGCTCCGTGGCACTCAATACCTGCCGCGCTCGCGCGCATCAAGCATTTCTTTTTGCACGGCCTCGATACCACCCTGCCCGAACAACAGGCTGCGCTTGCTGGCGGCATTGTTATAGGTGGGAAGACCGGTCTCGACAAAGACCTGCAAGATGCGTTTATACGCAGCGGGCTCGTGCACGTCATTGTGCTCTCAGGCTATAACGTGATGATCGTCGCTGAGTGGATGATGGCACTCCTCGCACTCATGACTACGTCGCGACGCGTGCGAGCGATCGCAGGCGCTCTCGCGCTCCTGCTCTTTGTCGGTATCGCCGGCTTCTCGGCGACCGCCATACGCGCCACCCTTATGGCACTCATCGCACTCTATGCACGCGCGACGGGCCGCACCTACGTCGCAAGCCGTACACTCTTTGTGGTGGTGCTACTCATGCTTATTTGGAACCCACTCTACCTCGTCTTCGATCCAGGCTTCGGCCTTTCAGTCACCGCCACGGCCGGGCTTATATGGCTCTCGCCAATTTTTGAGGGATTGTTTTTACGCGCTCGCACACGCTTAGGTAAGCGTGAGCCGAATCGCGTGCAGCGGTTTTGGATAGAGGCAGTCTCAGCCACTCTTGCCGCACAGACGGGCGTGCTCCCGCTCCTGCTCTACAACACGGGCAACCTCTCTATTGTCGCCCTCCCGGCCAACCTGCTCGTCGTCGCGGTTATGCCGCTCGCCATGGCCTTTGCTGCTCTTGCGGGTACTGCCGGGGCGTTCTTTGCCTCCTCTCTACCACTACTTACGCAAGGGCTCGCCCTACCGGCAGACATGGTCACTCGCTACGTTATCTTTGTTGCAAAAGAAAGCGCGGCCCTGCCGTGGGCCGCGCTTACTATTCCTGCATTCAGTTTTGTTTGGGTACTTCTCGCTTATGCCACAATCATCTTCTTCGCATCGTCGAAACGCTTCTCGACCACCGCCCAGTTAACATTGGCGAAAAAAGCGTCGACATAACTTTTCTTCTCGGCTGGTATGTAGTCCACCATGTGCGCATGCTCCCAGAGATCGAGCGCAAGCACGACAGGGAGGCCGGCGAGCTGACCAACCTCATGATCGCCCACAAAGACCGTATGGAGAGCGCCGCCTGCATGCGGGTCTGCGTACACCACGGCCCAGCCTATGCCACGCGATCCAGCCACTTCTTTAATGTGCGCCACGAAACCCTCTGCGGCTCCGTACTTCTCGCTCGCCGCCTTCGCAAGCGAGCTCTCGGTGCTGAGTGGGGCAGGGGCACCCTCAAGCTGTTCGAAATAGTACTCGTGCATGCGCATACCGTCGAACTCAAATGCGAATCGACGGCGCAGTTCAGCGACAATATACGGGTCAAGCTCAAGTTGGCCGGCGCGTACGGCCCCCAGCTTCTCTGCAATCAGATTCAGGTGCTTTACATAGCCCTCGTACAGGGCGAGATGCACTTTAACTTGCTTTTCTGAAATACCAGTAAGGGTTGGCAGAGCGAATGTTTTTGCGGTGTAGGTCATGCCCCCAGTATAGCAAAACGGGGCCTTGGGGCCCCGTTTTCAGCTCCTTGTTGCTTGTGCTAGATAACAGATGCCTTCGAAAGTGCTGCAAATGCGCCGTTTTTCTTGATAGTTTTGAGCCCTTTTACGGAAACGTCCACAATAACAGTCTTGCCGAGCTCGGCCACGTAAATGCGGCGGCGCTGGAGGTTGGCCTTACGGCGGACCTTACCCGTAGGGTTAAACTGGGTTGCACGAACACGGTTGGAGTACTTGCCCCCAATTTGCGTGCTTTTACCGGTGATTTCGCAGGCGCGTGCCATATCTATATATCGTTCTGCGCATGGTACCATAAGATACTAAACGAGCAAATAGTATGGTCCCCGACGTCATTTTAGGCTTTATTATCCTGATCATCTCGATAATTCTCCACGAGGTAGCCCACGGCTACGCCGCAAACGCGCTTGGCGACCCCACCGCGCGCCTCGCGGGCCGCCTCACGCTTAACCCCATTCCTCATATAGATCCTCTAGGGTCTGTTGTATTGCCCGCATTGCTTGTGTTTACTGGCTCTCCCGTCTTTTTTGGCTGGGCCAAGCCCGTGCCGTACAATCCCTACAACTTGACCCATCGGAGGTGGGGAGAGACCCTGGTCGCATTGGCTGGCAGCGCTACCAACATACTTCTGGCCCTCGTTTTCAGCCTCCTGATACGTCTCGACCTTGGCTTACCCACAGCGGCAGTGTCATTCGCCGCAACGGTCGCCTTTGTAAACCTCTTTTTGGGCCTCTTCAATCTCATACCGTTCCCGCCACTCGACGGTTTTACCGCTTTACGCGCCGCCCTGCCGTGGCACCTTTCAGGAGTATTGACTCGCTTTGAGCACCAGCTGCGCGGTGCGGGGGTCCTCTCCCTGGTGCTGTTTCTCGTACTCTTCTCCTACATCTTTGCGCGACCGTTCTCGACGCTCGTGCTGTGGATCTTTGCACAGCTCATGGGCATCTCGTAGGCGCTGTATTTCACACTTTCTCCCACGTACGGCTGCTATACTGGTAAGTGATGGAGTATCAAGTACCACAGTTTATCGAAGTAGAGGACAAAATTATTGGGCCACTGACTCTCAAGCAGTTCATCTATATTGCCGGTACCGGCGGTTTGAGTGTCGTGTTTTTCTTCTATCTCCCAACGCTCGCTGCCATATTGCTGATCATCCCCACCGTCGCGCTCGGCGTGTCGCTCGCGTTCTACAAGATAAACGGCAAACCGTTCATTGAAGTGCTTGAGGCAGGCTTCAACTACTACACCGGTGCAAAATTCTTCCTGTGGAAGCACAAGGAGCCCTCAGCAAAGGAGGTCACCAACGCTGCGGTCGCGGCACGTGCCGCCGAGGCAGCCGCCAAGCCTGCGGTCGGCAGCACCAAGCTCACGCGCGGCAAGCTCTCGGAGCTTGCGTGGTCGCTCGACGTGCAGCAACAGCGGCCCTCTGATGCTCCGTCTACAACATAGTCATGGCAACAAAACCCTCCGGAGCTACCCAGCAGTTTGTCTCGGTAAAAGAGATAAAAAACGGTATTGTCATACTCAAAGACGGCTCGTTCCGTGGCATACTCATCTGCTCATCTATCAACTTCGGCCTTAAGTCGGCAGACGAGCAGCACGCCATTACGCTCGGCTTCCAGAACTTTCTCAACACGCTCGACTTCTCGATTCAAATTGTCGTGAACTCTCGCAAGATGGACTTGCGCCCGTACCTGGCTCTCTTGGCAGGGAAGGCCGACGAGCAAAAGACTGACCTCATGAAAATCCAGCTCCGCGAGTATATCGAGTTTGTACGCTCCTTTGCCGACCAGGCAAATATTATGACCAAATCTTTCTACGTCGTCGTGCCTTACGCGCCACGCACCACCGCGTCGAGCGCCCTTGGCTTTCTGCATCGTGGCGGGGCAGGGGACACCGCCGCCGCGCAAGCCTCGTTTGAAGAAGATCGTATCCAGCTTGAGCAACGTCTCACGCTGGTAGCGAGCGGGCTCGCGGGCACCGGCGTACGCGCGGTGCCTCTTGGCACCGAGGAAGTCATCGAGCTCTTGTACCGCTCCTTTAACCCTGGCGAGCTTGAGAACCCTATCCGCCTCGACCAATAACCTATGGCACTACTCGACTTCCTCAACCGCAAGAATAAAAAAGACGCTGACACTGCAACGCCTGTGCTCCCCAAGGACCTGTACGCCGAGAGCACGCTCGACCTCGTCGACACCATCGCACCGACCGCACTCAAGATTGGCTCACGCGAGATCGAGCTCGGCGAGAAGCTGGTCCGCACGTTCTACACCATATCGTACCCCCGCTATCTCTCTGACAGCTGGTTCGCGCCTATTATCAACCTCGACAAGGTACTCGATGTTTCTATATTTATCCACCCAATCGAGACCGAACAGGCGCTCCGCGGATTCCAGAAGAAGGTCGCTGAGGTGCAGAGTCAGATTAACGAGCGCGAGGCAAAAGGACTGGTGCGTGACCCGCTTCTCGACACCGCGTACCAAGACATAGAGAGTCTCCGTGACAGCCTGCAGCAGGCTCAGGAGAAACTCTTTGATGTAGGTCTGTATCTTGCCCTCTATGGCGACTCCAAGGACGAAATAGACAAAACTGAGGGCTCCATTCATAGCACGCTCGACGCGAAGCTTGTGTACACCAAGCCGGCTCTCTTCCAACAAGAGCAGGGCTTCCGCTCGTGCTTGCCGCTCGGCACCGACGAGCTCCTGGTGAATTCGAAGCTCAATTCGGCACCATTGTCCTCAATCTTTCCGTTTGTCTCCTTCGACCTCACGAGCGACCGAGGCATCCTCTACGGCATCAACCGCCACAATTCGTCGCTCATAATCTTCGACCGTTTCTCACTTGAGAACTACAACTCCGTCGTCTTCGCCAAGTCGGGCTCTGGTAAGAGCTACACGACCAAGCTCGAGATCTTGCGTTCGCTCATGTTTGGGACGAATGTCATCGTTATCGACCCCGAGCGCGAGTACGAGCAGCTCGCTGAGGCCACCGGGGGACGCTCCTTCCACATCTCACTCTCTTCGGAGCACCACATCAACCCCTTTGATCTGCCGCCAGTGAAGGAGGACGAGGACCCACGCGACGTATTGCGCTCCAACATCATCAGCCTCGTCGGGCTCTTCCGCCTCATGCTCTCTGGCCTTACCCCCGAGGAAGACGCCATTGTCGACCGCGCCATCAGCGAAACCTACGCACTTAAAGATATTACCGGTGACGCCGACTTTACCGGCGCCGAGCCCCCACTACTCTCTGACTTCGAACAGGTGCTCTCGGGCATGGAGGGGAGCGAAAAACTTATTGAGCGCCTCTCCAAATACACCAAGGGCACGTGGTCAGGCTTCTTAAACCAGCCAACCAACATTGATATCAACCAGCAGTTCGTCGTCTTCTCGGTGCGAGACATGGAAGACGAGCTCAAGCCGGTGGCGATGTATATCGTGACGCACTATATCTGGAACGCGGTACGACACGACATAAAGAAGCGCCTCCTGATAATCGATGAGGCTTGGTGGATGATGAAGAGCGATGACACGGCCTCGTTCCTCTACTCCATGGCCAAGCGCGGTCGCAAGTATTATCTCGGCGTGTGCACCATCACCCAAGACGTCGAGGACTTCTTGAAGAGCCCGTACGGCAGGCCTATCCTCACCAACTCTTCGCTCCAGCTGCTCTTGAAACAGTCGCCGACCACGATCAACGTGCTCCAAGAAACGTTCAACCTTACCGACGAAGAGAAGTTTTTGCTCCTCGAGGCGGGGGTAGGGGAGGGGCTCTTCTTCGCGGGTCTTAAGCACGTGGCTATTAAGGTGGTAGCGAGCTATACGGAGGACCAGATTATCACGTCTGACCCTTCGCAACTCCTCGCGATAAAGCAAGAAAAAGAGCGTCATGTCGCGGAACAGAAGTAGCCAGACCCCCCCTGAGGCCATGACCTGGCCCAAGGCCGTGCGCGTGCTCACCGTCTGTCTCGGTATCGATCTCGCGCGCGCCTTTTTCACGCTGCTGTGGTTTTTTGGTCCGGCGCTAGGTGCGGCCTACTGTAGCGCCTCCGTAAACGATACCTTGCAGACCGAAGGGGCGATCGCTGGAGGCATTACCACGGCATGCGTGTCCTTAGCTGCCGCGGCGGGGTCGGCGCTCAGCGCACCTCTTATGCTGCTCGGGTCGATACTCGCGATGGCCGTGGGGCTCCTTGGGTGGCTCGCGGTGTACACCTATCTGCTCATGCAAAACAGCCGCATATTTATGGTCGGTGGAGGCTCTGTACTGACCATGCTGTCGGGCCTCCTTCTCAGTGAAATACCTTTTTTAAGCGCGCTTCCCAATCTTACCGTTAGCACCGGGCGACTCTACCGCGCCCAGATAAAGAGGGAACGCGCGGCTCTACACGCATGGGAAATGGAGCATCGGCAGGCCCTTCTGCAAGAGAAGGCGGACGCGATCTTAGAACTGCGCGCAATGCGCCAGGCACAGAGAGATGCCGAAGAGCGCGCGCTCGCTGCCGAACAAGAAGAAATCCCCGAAGCAGAGCCGTCACCCGCATAATTTTTCCTACAGGCTATATACTAGAGTAGATGGCTTTACGCATACTCACGCTCGGCATACTGGTTTTGCTCACACTACCTTTCTCTACCTCTGCGCAAACCCTCGGCGAGACCAACCCTTTCTCACTCTCAATTAGCCCTCAGTACCCGACCCCTTTTGGCAAAGCCACTCTTACACCCGTCTCAGGTGAGGTAGATATCGCCAACGCCACCATGACGGTGCGTGTAGACAACAAGCAGCTCTACCAGGGCAACGCCCAGGCGCTCGCCATACCGCTCGGCGCGGCAGGCACAATTACCACGGTGTCAGTGACCCTTACCGCCAATGACAAGTCTTTTGCAAAAAGCATCACCGTGAGCCCGCAGGACGTGGTTCTCGTCGCTGAGCCCGTATCTTCTGCGCCGCCACTCTACCCAGGCAAATCGCTCGTGCCCCTCGAGGGGAGCGTGCGCATGGTGGCGATCGCCAACATTAGGGACGCAAAAGGGCGTGCGCTCGACCCCGCGAAGCTCTCCTACAGCTGGACCGTCGACGCCGTGCGCATTGCGAGCGCATCGGGATTAGGCCGAGACACCCTCGTTGTCGCGTCGCCGCTCCAGTATCGCTCGCGTGACGTATCGGTCGCGATACAGAGCCAAGACGGAAGCATGGTCGGCGGAGCCTCGCTCTCGCTCTCTGCTCAGCAACCCATTCTGCGCTTGTACGAGCATGATCCTCTGCTTGGTATCCGTTTTGACCGCGCCGTCACGAACCCGTTCGCTATTCCTGGCACAGAGAAGACGCTGTACGCTGTGCCGTACTCATTTCCCACAACCAAGGGCACGCTGGCGCTGCGCTGGTTCTTGAATGGCACTTCCGCCCAGACAGGACATTCGATCACCCTACGCCCGACCGGCACCGGAGCAGGCACGGCCTCACTTTCGGCCACCGCCTCCGCGGGGGATACCGTGACGGCCGTGAGCGCTCTCACCCTTAATTTTGGTGCGGCGAAGGGCGGGCTTGGTATATTTGGTCTATGAAAAAGCACTTCTCATTCCTCAGCGCCCTGATATTCGCTGCAGTAGCACTCTCTTTTGTCTCGACCCCTACGGTGCGCGCCGCAGATGAAATGCCCGCACCCTGTCCAGAAGGGTCGGCGTTCTGCCCCCTCGCGCCTATCCCGGGCCTCACTGAGGCTGGTGGCGCAACGACGGTAATAGAGTCGCAAAACTTGGCATCTTTCTTCAACCAACTCTACATCTACCTTATTGGGCTCGCGGCGGCAGCAGCGGTAGTACAGATAATCTGGGGCGGGCTCGAGATCTCTACCAAAGACAGCGTGAGCAAGCAGAGCGACGGCAAGGCGCGCATCCAACAGGCACTCTTCGGCCTTGTCCTTGTCCTTTCTCCGGTACTGGTCTTCTCGATTATCAATCCGAGCATTCTTAATCTTTCTTTGAACCTTCAGCCGCTTGATACGGCAACCAAAGCTCCTGATAAGACACCCCGGGCGGACGGCAGTTCTTGTCAAGAAAACTCCGACTGCAGCTCTAGAGTGTGTCGTCCTAATAGTGCACTATCGTCCGATCTCGGGAAAACCTGTGTTCACTACGAACGCGGACAAGAGTGCACATATGATTACCAATGCGCATCTAACGAATGCGACACTAGTACTATCCCCGGCACGTGCAGAGACCGCAGCGTCGAGGACAGTCTCGTACTTGACGGTGGTGCCTGTACTAAGAATTTGGAGTGTACATCGACTGTGTGCGACGCATCAACAAACAAGTGTTCTGCTTTAGGCGATTTTCCGCCAGAAACGGTTTGCACACGAAACGCTCAATGCCGATCACAAAAATGTTCGTTGCACGCAGACGGCAAGTTTAGGTGCAATAAATGAATCTTTACAATCGACACATCACTTAATTTATGCGACGCTCAATATTCATTCTGGCAACACTCATCGTCCTCGCCGGCGTTGCGGTGGCCGTGTACTTCTACTTCTTCGCGTCCAAAGCGGCGCTCATCGTGGCTCCCGAGAGCACCACACTCCCGATTGCCGGTGACACGACCAGTGGGGGAGGTGACGCGAGCGCCACAACAACCTCTGTAGTAGGGCAGGCAGGCACACCTGCGCGCCTGGTGCAGATAAGCAAAGGGCCCGTGGTGCCTGGCGTCGTGGCCACCGACGTGCGCGCCACCGCTTCAACCTCTGCCGACGTGCTCGTCTCATACATCGAGCGACAGAGCGGGAACGTATTCCGCTATTCGACTCGTGCAGGGAGTATTACGCGCACTAGCAACCGCACCGTGCCCGGCATCCAATCTGCCGCGTGGCTGCCTAGTGGCGCCACGGCCTTTGTGCAGTATCTGTCTGGCACGGACTCAAAGACTATCAATTCATACGCCCTCCACGCAAACGGCGCGAGCGGCTTCTTCTTGCCACAAAACCTCTCTGGTATCGCCGTGGCTTCGACTAGCCTCCTTGTCCTCGCCACGGGAGTCAACGGCTCTGTGGCGTCTATCGAGCGCACCGACGGCACCAACACGCTCACACTCTTTACAACGGCCCTCTCTGCACTGCGAGTGTCGTTTGCAGGCCCCTCACGCTATCTAGCCTTTACCAAACCCACAGCAACGCTTCCGGGCACCGCCTTTCTGGTCGACAAGAAGGGCTCTTTTTCACGCCTTATCGGCCCGCTGCCGGGCTTGGTGGCCCTTGCGAGCCCCTTGGGGAAGTGGGTCCTTGTGAGCTTTGTCCAAAACGGCTCTATGCAGCTGCGGCTGGTAGACACTGCCACCAACCAGGCCTTACCGCTACCTATTGCGACCATCGCTGACAAGTGCGTGTGGGCCTCTGACGATTCAGCTATCTACTGTGGCGTGCCCGTAGGCCCATCTAGCTCATACGCCTACCCTGACGATTGGTACCAGGGGGCTGTACGCTTCTCTGATCGCATGTGGAAGGTTGACGTCGCTGGCCGCTTCGCGCAGCTTGTGCTCGACTTCAACACAGAGACCAAGAGCTCGCTCGATGCCACAGCCCTCTCCCTAAACCCGTCGGGGTCAACCCTTATTTTTCTGAACAAGAACGACGCATCGCTCTGGTCGTACCGCCTTTAGCTCAGCCCCTCCTGCTCCTCGCGTAGCTCCGCAACAGCCTCATCCACATTGGTAATCGTCTTGCTCACATACAGCTCTTGGAAGGCGCCTGCTAGGTTGGTAGTAATAAAGTAGAGCGCGATTGCACCAGATGTCGTGTACGAGATGGCAGCAATGACAAAAGGGAAGACAAACTTGAGCTGCATTGCCATTACTTTCTGGAAGTCTCCCTGCATGCCTGCCGGCGCCTTAGAAGGCTTCATGGTGCCCGAGAGCGCTAAGTGCGCCTGAAGAAACTGTGACATGCCTGCAATAACCGCAAGGACGATGCTCTTACCCATGACTGACACGAAGCCGAGGAAATAGAGCGATATATCGCCTGGCACGGGCGTACCCGCGTAGAGACGTGCCGTATTGATAGTCGTGAATGGCTCATACAGAAAGACGAAGTAGAGGGCCAACAGGACAGGAATCTGAATCAAGACCGTGAGAATGCTTGCGAAGGGGTTAACCTTTGCCTCACGATAGAGTGCCAAAGTTTCAAGCGCCTCTTTCTCTTTATCACCCTTATGCTTCTCTTTGAGTTCTTTGATCTTCGGCTCCAGAATCTTCATAGACCGCTGAGTGCGTGCGGCCGACAAAGAAAAGGGAAGGAGTATGAGCCGGATAGCTACCGTGAGCAAAATGATGGCGACGCCCACATCGGAACCAGGCACAAGAGCAACCAGCGCAACAAGCGCATTATAAATAGGATTATAAAAAAAGGTGTGGAAGAGGGACGAAATCACCTACTCAATTCTACGCTACTTCAAAATTTTAGAAAGGAGGGTTGCCAACTCCTCCTTGGTAGCGGCAAAGTCGAGACCGGTCGCCGAGGCCCGCGGGAACACAATGAGCGATTTGGGGAGTTGCGGGAGCGCTCGCAAGGCCGCCAAGACCCTCCGCTTAAGCCTGTGCCGACTAACCGAGAGCCGAGCAACCTTTTTTGAGATCACCACCGCATACCCGGACCCTTCGTAGGGGCTGGTTATTAGGAAATGGGCCGAAGAGGCTCTGTGTGCCCGGGAGTCCTGGGCAGGGAAGACACTCCTGGTAATCCGCTGGGCGCGCGGAAACACGGCGTTTAAACAGAGGTCGAGAGGCTGGTACGCCCTGCCCGACGGCGACCCTGCAAGATCTTCCGGCCAGCGCTCGTCTTGGAGCGCACACGAAAGCCATGGGCTTTTGCGCGCTTACGTTTCTTTGGCTGATAGGTTCTTTTCGTCGACATGATACCGAAATTAGGTTATGCACATGATACTAACAGGTTTTTGGAGAAACGCCAACATGCGCGCTTTCTCGAAGAGGCGTATAATTCGACCTATCTATGGATAAAGGGAATCCGCGTGAACTCTGGGAATACGTGCTGACACAGGTTGAGCTCTCCATCTCTCCGGCAAACTTCAATACCTGGTTTACAAACAGCTTTATCGTGAAAATTGCCGATGATGGCGTGGTATATATCGGGGTACCGAGCCAGTTTTTTAAGGATTGGTACCTAAAAAAGTTCCACACACTGCTATTAAAGATAGTGCGCGATATCTCCTACGAATTCCGCAATATTGAATATTTGATTGTGAAAGATGAGCGAAGGAAAGCACCAAAGGAAGTAAAGGCGCCCGCCCGTGGCGCACTTGAGCTGCCCTTGAACGAGTTTTATATCAATAAGAGCGATAATTTGAACCCCCGCTATACGTTCGACACGTTTGTGGTGGGCGCCTTTAACAGCCTTGCGTATTCTGCAGCCCAAGTGGCCATACAGCGCCCCGGGATAACCTATAACCCGCTGTTTATCTATGGCGACACCGGCCGCGGGAAGACGCACCTCGTACAGGCAATAGGCAATCAGTACAAGAAGCAGTACCCCGGACGCAAGGTCTTTTATCTCACCTCTGAGAAGTTTGTCGTCGACTACACTGATTCCGTACAAGCGGGCACCGCAAATCGCTTCAAAGACAAATACCGTCAGTATGACCTGTTGATTATGGACGATGTGCAGTTCCTCTCAAAAAAAGACAAAACCCAAGAGGAGCTGTTCCACCTGTTTAATGCGCTGCACGACACGAACAAGCAAATTGTGTTTTCCTCTGACCGGGCTCCCGTCGCCATACCCGACATTGCCGACCGTCTCAAGGGGCGCTTTGCCAGCGGCATGGCCGTCGATATCAGCGAGCCCGATCCTGAAAGCCGGATGGTTATCGTAAGAAAGAAGGCCGCATCTCACGGTGTTCTGCTCTCAGACGAGGTAATCGAGTATATTGCAACCACTCTTTCTGGGTCTATTCGTGAACTGGAGGGAATGGTCAACAATATCGTGTGTCACGCGCAGGTAAAAGGCTTTGCGCCCGACATTTTAGAGGTACGGCAGTCGCTGCGCTCATTTACTCGCCCGCAAAAAACCATTTCTGTAAAAAATGTCGTGGATCGAGTGGCTGAGTTCTACAGCATTAGCGAGGACAGTATTTATGAAAAAACTCGTCGGCGGGAGGTGGTGCGGCCGCGCCAGGTGATTATGTATCTCCTTCGTGAGGACTTCCGCATCTCCTACCCGTCCATTGGTACGAAATTGGGTGGACGCGATCACACGACCGTTATCCACTCATGTGAAAAGATTAAACGTGAATTAGCTGTGGACAGCACGTTAGCAAAAGAGATTCAAAGTATTCGTGCACTGTTAGTGTAGCGATCTTCCTGTATGTATCAACACCTTGTCCTCAAAAAAAATTCCATGAAAGCCTGTCCGCGACAGGGTATTATTGCGTTCTCCCCACTATCAACACCCCTAATAAGTCAGGTATGAATATTTCAATAGAAAAAAAATTATTCTCTGAGTCTGTGTACAAAGTCGCTCGCTTCGCCGAACGCAGAAGCAGCACCCTGCCCGCGTTATCGACAATACTTATCTTGGCGAGTGAGGGGGCTATTAAAATGCGGGCAACCAATCTCGAAACAGGGATTGATTTGAAGATTAACGGACGCATCGTGTCTGATGGGGTGGTTGCGGTTCCGGCCAGCATTCTGCAACAAATTGCAGGCTCTCTTACTGGGGAAGGTGAGGTTGTTCTTGAACACGACGGCGACGCAATTTCTCTCACTAGCGGTACAAGCAAAAGTACGATAAAGACCGTGCCGTACGAAGATTTCCCCTCAATCCCTTCTCCTGAAGGTTCTGCCAGCACGATCGTTCTCTCTGGGGCACTGCTGCAAGGGCTCTTTTCGTCAATCGCTGCGTGCGCGTCCGCTTCGACCGTCCGCCCAGAGCTTGCAAGTCTGTACCTACAAATAGAGGGAGGGATCCTTACGGTCGTTGCTACCGACTCGTTCCGTCTTGCAGAGAAGAAGATCCCGCTTGGTAACAAGGGTGTGCAGGGCAAGCTACTGATACCAGCAAAAAATGCTCTTGATATAGCACAAGCAATGCACGATGACGAGATAACGATGGTATTTGATGAGCATCAATGCGCGTTTGTGAGCGCCTCAGGGGTTATTGTGTCTCGACTTACCAGCGCAACGTATCCCGACTACCGCCAAATCATACCTAAAGAAAGCGTTGCTGAGGCTACAGTCCTCAGGAAAGAGCTCGAGACGGCACTTAAGAGGACAACAATCTTTTCAGACTCGTTTCAGAAAATAGCGATCAGTATGGATCCAAAAAAGAGCACTCTTGCGCTCTATGCGAAGAATGCTGACGTGGGGGAGTCAACCGAAGTGTTGGCGGCAAAGGTTTCTGGAGAGCCACTGACGCTCTCCTTTAATCATCGGTTTCTTGCGGCGGCGTGTAGCCTCACTACCTCAGAGAGTGTCACGATTACGGCTGCGGGTATTGGCCGACCACTGCTTATACGCGGCGTGGGCGATAACTCGCTCCTCTACCTTATATCGCCAATGAATCAGTAGCAGTCGGTGCTGGAGCGGTGACAGTCGGTGCTGCGTTGCTTGAAAAGAAGTTGGGATGACTTGCGTACCAGGCCTGAATGCCATATTCCCATCGTGAGAACTGTGCGTCCTGCGCTGGGTTTGAGGGAGGAGGGCCAAGCGGATTGTTTTTATCGGTCCAGTACAGCAAGCTGTGTGGAATAACGGCGCCGCTCTGGTCGGGGATTCTCCAATTGCCTTGAAGCATCTGTGGAGCAGAGGCGGAGATGGTGCTCGGCTCGTCGAAATACGTCTTGGGGTACTTAGCGAGCGCATAGGACATCACCTCGTGCCACATAGGGGCAGCGATGAGTCCGGCAACAGACTTGACCATCTTTGAGTTGTCGTTGTTCCCGGTCCATACTCCGAGGGCTACCGACGGTGTGTAGCCAACAACCCAGGCGTCACGAGTATCGTTGGTCGTACCCGTTTTGGCAGCGACATCGTAGCCAGGGAATGAGAGGGGAGAGTTCAGTGGGTATGCGGGATAGCGTGCAGACGCGCTCGAGAGCATTGCGGACATGTCCCGAGCGATAGTGGCTGGAACGACTTGTGTAGGGGAAGGGGTAAATTGCTTAAGGATGGCGCCCGACGAATCCTTAATTTCGAGAATGCCTGTTGGAGTGTTGTGAGCGCCGTCATTAGCAAAAGTGCTATAGGCCCCCACAAGGTCGAGCAAGCGCACCTCGCCGCCACCGAGCACAAGTGTGAGGCCGTACTGGCCCGCATCGCCGAGTGTTGTCAGCCCCAAGGATTTCGCAAACGTAATAGCACTCTGTATTCCCACGAGATACAACGCTTTGACCGCAGGAATGTTAATCGACTGCGCGAGGGCGGACTGAAAGGTCATGGGCCCGCGGAAGACACCGTCGTAGTTTTCTGGCGCGTAACAAGGAGCGGCGCTGTTGGTGACGTCGCTCGGACTACATGCCGTGGAGAACTGAGTCGGCACATCAAACACCACAGTGTTGCGCGTGTACCCGCGCATAAGCGCGAGCGCATAGATAAAGGGCTTCATGGTTGAGCCTGGTTGTCGTGAGGCGAGGGCGGCGTTGTACTGGCCGTCAATCGCGGTATCGAAGAAGTCTCGGGAGCCAACCATCGCGAGGATCTGCCCGGTTGCCGGGTCGAGAGCAACAAGGGATGCGTTGGACGCTCTGAATTTAGCTGTGTTTTCGAGAGCGTAGCGGTTAACAGTTGCCTCGGCCTTAACTTGAAGGTCTGCGTCGAGGGTGGTGGTGATTTTCAACCCTTCAGTCAGGGCTGCAGAGCCGTACAAGGACTCGATTTGATTGAGCACATAGAATACGAAGTGAGGAGCGCCGATGGAGTTTTGCCCAGTGGAGGAGAATGAGATAAGTTCTTTTCTGGCAGTGTCGTATGCGGCATCGTCGATAAAACCAAGGGTGCGCATGCGCTCGAGCACGAGGTTCTTTCGAGTGTCGAGCTCGCCCCGGTTGGGGCCGTAGGGTGAGTAGTGGGTGGGGGCCTGAATCATGGCGGCAAGATACGCGGCTTGCAGAACGGAAAGGTCTCTTGCAGGAATGCCAAAGTACGCCTCGGACGCGGCCTCAATGCCGTACAGCGTACCTCCGTACGGGATACTGTTCAGATACGCCTCAAGAATTTGGTCTTTTGAGTAGGTGTCCTCGAGCTTCATGGCGAGGACCCATTCATGTATTTTTCGGGTGATACTCTTTTTGTTGGTAAGAAGGGTGTTCTTGACCACTTGCTGGGTTATAGTCGACCCTCCCTGAGAGAGCGAGCGCCCCGCAATGTCGGCAAAAACGGCGCGCAAAATCGAGGTCACGCGGATGCCGCCGTGATCGTAGAAGCTCGAGTCCTCAATGGCGAGCGTGGCCTTAATTGCGTTCGGAGAAACCTGAGCGAGCGTAATGAGGCTGCGCTTAGCGTCGCGGTTATAGTCGTAGAGGAGCACTTGTCCGGTACGGTCATATATCTTTGTCGATTGGTCTACCTGACGATTAGCAAACGAGCTAATGCTCGGTGTGGGGACCAGCGCGATGGCCAGAATGAGCCCTCCTGCGCCCACGAGTGCAGTGCCGCAAATAATATAGAAAGCGAACAAAAACCTGTTCCGCATTAATACGCGTAAGCCAGCCTTGCGGGCTGGCTTACGGGGAGTACCTAAAGAGGACGCCATGCTGTTATGCTACCACGCACCAACGGAAGCCTTAGAATGCCTCCTCCTCGTCCTTGTCGTCCGAAAGGTCCTCGTCTTCTGGCTCTTCGGGCTCGAGGACATCCTCGTTTTCGTCATCCATGATAGTAGGGATAATAAATAGTAGTCCCCACAGAGGGACCGATATATTTAAGCGAAAATAGATTTTTGCGCAAGGGCTTTTCCCGAGGTGTGTGGATTAATGCTTACGGACACCTACCGCAAGGGCGGTTACTCCAACCGCAATAGCGTCAAGTTCGTCGTCCAGGCGCTTCCTAACAGGCAGGGCAAGAAGCCGAGGGAGCATGGCGGCAACTGCCTTTTTGTCGGCGCCACCATGGCCGGTGATGGCGACCTTCACCTGCTGGGGGGTACACTCGATAACGGGCACGGATAGTAGCCCGGCAGCGGCAAGGATTGCTCCGCGAGCCTCAGCGACGCCCATGGCCGTCTTTTTGTTTACCCCAAAAAAAAGCGTCTCTATGGCGAGCGCGTCGGGCGCGTAGAGAGTGATAGCTTCGGTTATGGCTCGCGAAACGGCGGCAAGACGTTCAACGGGCTCTCCTTTGGGGGGCTGGACACAGGTGCTCATGGTAAGCGTTGGGCGCGAGGGGTTGCCCTCAACAACAGCTATCCCGAGGCGATCGAAGCCCGGATCAATCCCCAATATTCTCATAACCTCGTGCGTTGGTGTAGACGCTCTGTACGTCGTCGTGCTCGTCGAGCGTGTTCAAAATACCGCCCAATTTTTCCTCGTCAGCTCCCGAGACATCCATGAGCGGCTCGTTTGGCGCGAGCGTGCCGTCAGGAGTCTTGGTGAAGGCCCAACTCGCAGCACCAGGAGTCGAGAGCTCGACGCCCTGCTTCACCAGCAGGTGCTTTATTTCTTGGGTGGTGCGGTTCTTGTTATCAGTGAGGGCGTTCACAATGATGGCTGTACCGCCCGGCCCATACGCCTCGTACTGTACGGCGTCCATTGCCCCAGAGTCTTTTGATGCTCCTTTCGCGACTGCGCGCTCGATATTATCCTTGGGCATATTCTCGGCCTTGGCGCGCGAAATAGCTGCAGCCAAGCTTGGCGCGGTGATGTTGCCGTTGGCTTTTTTAGATTCGACCATAATCATGCGTGCGTATCGAGCAAAAACACGGGAGCGCGCGGCGTCACTGACACCCTTTTGTCGTTTTATTTGTGACCATTTGCTGTGTCCAGACATACACAAGGTAAGTTAAAACAGTTGAGCGTTACCTTCAAGGTACTCTCGGCCAGTCTTCGTGAGGATGCGTCCGCGGGGAGAGCGTTCGATAAAACCGATACGAAGTAGGTACGGCTCATACACGTGCTCCACCGTGTCGAGATCCTCGTGCAGTGAGGCCACAAGAGCGCGCACGCCAGCGGGCCCGCCGTGGAAGCCCTTTAACAGAGTCTCAAGGTAGCGACGGTCGTCTTTGGTAATCCCCAGAGGGTCGACGCCAAACATTTTGCAGGCTTCTTCGCAGAGCTCGCCAGTGAGTGGGCGCCCCTTCACCTCAGAATAGTCACGCACGCGCTTCAAAAGCGCGTTTGCAACACGAGGAGTTGCGCGGCTCCGTGCAGCAATCTTCGCGATGACCGTATCGGGGGCGTCGAGACCGAGCACCTCTGCCGAGCGTCGGATAATGTCGCGCAAATCCTCGTTGGTATAAAAATCGAGTTGGTAGACGCCACCACCAAAGCGGGAACGAAGTGGGCCAGAAAGGTCGGCCATCCGCGTCGTTGCGCCCACCAGAGTGAAAGAGGGGAGCGAGAGCTCGACCGTGCGCGCCGAGGGTCCTTTACCAAGCACAATGTCGAGATGCCCGCCCTCCAGAGCGGGGTACAAAAGCTCTTCTATCTTGTGAGAGAGGCGATGAATCTCGTCGATAAAGAGGACTGTGCCGTCCTCAAGATTGGTAAGAATCGCCGCGAGGTCGGCCGCACGTTCTATGGCGACCCCAGACGTGGTCTTGAGCGGTGCGTCGAGAGTCGCGGCGACCAGGTGGGCAAGAGTGGTTTTGCCGACACCTGGTGGGCCGTAGAAAAGAAAGTGTTCGGGCATGTCTCCACGCTGTTTTGCGGCGTCGATAGCGATGCGCACGTTTGCCTTGACCTGTTTTTGCCCCACGTACTGGTCCCAATGTGAAGGGCGGAGCGCTGCGTCAAGCACTGGTGGCGCCTTGCTGGATGGCTCGGGAGGGGTTGACATAAAAGGAGTGTATGTGCTAGCATTCTACCATACCTGCATACCGAAGGTATGGCTCATTTAATCTTGTGCGTATTCCTCTAGGCAAGGCTTGACGGCTTCGAGCGTCTCCCCAAGGACTTTTTGGTCCAGTACTTCGGTATTGGCACTGCGGATATCCTCAGGTGCTTCGCTCTCCCCACTTAATTTGTGGGTTTTTGCCTGGAGGAATATTTACACGATTACCTGAGCTATAGGGGCAGGCCTACGGTTTCGGCGACCTCAGAGAGGGTGGTGGTACCTGCGAGTGCTTTGATAATGCCGTCTTGCGCCATAGTGAGGTAGCCTTGTTTCGCGGCCATCTTCGCAACCTCGTTTGCTGGTGGATTATCACGCAGGAAATTGGCGAGTTCGTCGTCCATAAAGATAGCTTCGTAGAGACCAATGCGACCTTTGTATCCTGTTTCGCCACTCCCTTCTTCTCCCGCAACGGGCTCCCACACGGTCTCTATTTTTGAAGGTATGAGCGACTTGTCCGCGAGCGGTTCAAATACTTTTACGATCATAGCTTTCTCAGCGTCTGTTAAAGGGCGCTCTTTCTTCTTTTCAGGATCAAGGGTGCGCACGAGGCGTTGGGCCATGGCGACCGTTACCGCCGAGCCAAACGACTTAGGGTCAACGCCGAGGTCTGCAAGGCGGGGGAAGGTGCCTGCGGCGTCATTGGTGTGAATCGTCGAGAAGACGAAGTGGCCGGTGAGCGACGCTTGAATGGCGATGCCAGCCGTTTCGCTGTCGCGGATTTCGCCGACCATGATGATGTCGGGGTCCTGACGCACGATAGACTTGAGGCCCTCCGCAAAGGTGTATTTAGTACCCTCAACCTGCGTCTGTACAATTCCCCCGAGGTGGTACTCCACCGGGTCCTCGATAGTAATAATCTTAATGTCGGGGGAGTGGATACCACGCAAAAAGGAGTACAGCGTGGTCGTTTTGCCGCTGCCGGTTGGGCCGGTCGTGAGAAGCATGCCGTTGGGGCGCCGGATCTCCGTCTCGAGACGGGCAAGGAGCTTCGCGTCGATGCCGAGATCTCTATACGACACCATGGTCGCCTTAGGGTCGAGAATACGCATCACGATAGACTCGCCAAAGTTGCCTGGGATAAATGACACGCGCATCTCGATTCTGCCATCGGCACGCTCGACGCTAAAGCGCCCGTCTTGCGCTCGATTGGTGACATTGAGCTTGATGCCCGCGAGTAGTTTGATACGCGAGCTAATCTGATGGTAGGTCTTCGAGTCGAAGTAGTGAATGTCGGTCAACAGACCATCGATGCGCAGACGCAGGCGGGTCTTCTCTTCCTCTGGCTCAAAATGGATATCAGAAGAGCGTAGCGCAAAGGCTCCCGCGAGAACGATTTCAAAAACATAAGAGATGTGGTCAAGCGACTTAGCGGCTAGCGCCGTCTCGAGCTCGGCAGTGAGCGCTGCCCGGGTGCTTGTTGCCTTCGAGATCTTATCGAGGGTTGCCGGCGCGACGACGAAAACGCCTGGTTTTGATTCGGCGGCAAGCGAAAGGTCTGCATAGCGGGCAAGCGCCTTCTCAAGACTTTTTTTAGACACAAGAAACTCTTTGACACTGTATCCGCGTGCGAGCAGATCCGCGCGAAGCTTGGGGAGGGCGGGGTTGTTGGGATTGTGCACCGCAAGAGAGAGCGCATGCGCAACGTGAGCAAAGGCGGCGGCCTCAGCCTCTCGCGCGTCCTTCTCGACAATGATGCGAAGTGCGTCGGCATCGACCTCTCTCAGATCGAGATCGGCATAGGGTATGCCGTACTTATGCGAAAGTATTTCAACGACATCCTCCTCCTCTTTTTCGTGTAGGGCGGCGAGGTTGGCATTTTCTTTCGTCGTGTCAAATAGCGGGTCCATTGCTGCAAATGGTACCATGTCCTTATGGGCCAGACCGTCGAAACGCTTGAAGCTTTTGAAGCCGAGGCCGCTCGTTTTGCCGCGACGCTCCGGCCAAGACCGAATGTCGCGACCCTGGTAACCTTGTCGGGCGATTTGGGCGCGGGCAAGACAGCGTTTACGAAAGCCCTTGCGCGGGAGTTAGGCGTTAACGAGGTGGTAAGCAGCCCAACGTTCGTTCTTGAGAAGGTCTATCAGCTCGCTCCAGGGAAGCTGTTTAAGCGGCTAATTCATATTGACGCCTATCGACTTGAGCGGGGAAGCGACCTTGCGCCACTCGGTTTCGATGAAAGCATGAAGGATGCAGACAATCTTGTTGTATTGGAGTGGCCTGAAAAGGTTGCCGACGTACTACCTGCTCCCGCAGCAAAGATTTCTATAGAAGCGCTTGCAGACGGCGCGCGCAAGATCGTGTATGGCTAAAAAGGCTGCAAACAAGCGCATTGTCCTGCTCGATACTCACGCGATTATTCACCGCGCGTACCATGCGCTGCCAGAATTTACTGGCCCCGACGGGTCTCCGACGGGCGCGCTCTATGGACTTGTTGCGATGTTGCTCAAGATTATTGCCGATCTCAAGCCAGATTATATTGCGGCCTGCTACGATTTGCCGAAGCCGACCGTCCGCCATGAGGCCTATGCAGACTATAAAGGAACGCGCGCAAAGACCGACGATGCCCTGGCGCTACAGCTCAATGAGTCACACAAAGTATTTGAGGCCTTTGGTATTCCTCAGTACGCCCGCGAAGGGTTTGAGGCAGACGACTTGCTTGGCACTATTGCCCACGAACTGCGGGGCAAAAAGAGCGTTGACGTGATTATTGCGTCGGGAGACATGGATACCTTGCAGTTGGTTGTGGATGAAAAAGTGAGAGTGTATACCCTCAAGAAGGGCATCAATGACACGATCCTGTACGACGAGAAAGCGGTGCTCGAACGGTTTGGCTTCCTTCCGCACCTTATTCCAGATTACAAGGGATTACGAGGGGACCCATCGGACAACATCAAGGGCGTGCCCGGCATTGGCGAGAAGACAGCCACCGACCTTATTACGACCTTTGGCAGCCTTGAAAAAATATATCTCGCGCTAAAAAAGGGCGACGACGCCCTTCTCGAAAAAGGGATCAAGGCGCGCGCGATAGCGCTTTTGCGACAATATGAGGAGGACGCACGATTTTCGAAATCGCTCGCCACCATCCGGCTCGATGCGCCCATTGCCTTTGCGCTACCGGACGAACTCTGGTTTCAGAGCGTAGATATACACAAAGTGCTTGCGATGTGCGATGAGTTTGGGTTCCGTACGCTCCGTGACCGTGCAAAGAAGGTGCTTATGAAATCGTCAGGACTTACTTCTATGCAGGGCGACCTCGAGCATTTTATGGACCAGACTGAAGCAGGCGCAGGGCCGGTTGACGAGACGTGTCTCGCCGAAGCGACAGTGATGCTTGGCCTCATCTCGTCAGAGTTTACCAACGCATCGCTCGATGATGTGCTCGCCTTTACGAAGCAGAAAACGTTTGACGCTGCCTATGCTGAATTGGAGCGGCAGATGAGCGAGCTCGGGCGCGTACAGGAGGTGTATGAGCGCATAGAGAAACCGCTCGTGCCAATAGTGAAGGCCATGAGCACGCGAGGTGTGTGTGTTGACCAGAGCGTGTTGAAGGCGCTTGCAAAGACATACCGCACAGAACTTGAAAAGATTGAAAAAAACATATACCACCTCGCAGGGCGTGAGTTTAACGTAAGCTCGCCCAAGCAGCTGGGAGAAGTGCTTTTTGATGAGTTAAAGATTATCCCCGAAAAACAAAAAAAGACGGCAGGAGGGCAGCGTTCAACGCGCGAGAGCGAGCTCGAAAAGATCCGCCAGGAACACCCCATTGTGCATGAGATTCTCGAGTACCGAGAACTCAAGAAGCTGTTATCGACGTACATAGACAATCTCCCGCCCCTCCTCGAGGATGGGCGACTACATGCAGAGTTTATTCAGATTGGTGCAGCAACGGGGCGCATGTCTGGACAAAATCCTAATCTGCAGAATATCCCCCTCCACTCTGTGCGAGGGCAAGCGATACGGCATGCGTTTGTTGCGTCGCCAGGGTTTGAGCTGGTCGCGCTCGACTATTCACAGATAGAGTTGCGTATCGCCGCTATTCTCTCAGGGGACGAGAAGCTGTGCGAGATATTTAGAGAGGGAAGAGACGTGCATCGTGAAGTGGCGGCACAGGTGTTTGGAGTGCCTGCCGAGGCGGTCGACGCAGAAATGCGCAGACGGGCCAAAGTGATTAACTTCGGCATCCTCTACGGTATGGGGGTAAACGCGCTCCGGGCGCAGCTCGGGAGCACGACGGCCGAGGCGCACCAGTATCTCGAAGGATATTTCGCCACCTTTAAAACACTGTCTCACTATCTCGAGAGCACAAAGGGATTTGCTCGTACGCACGGGTACACCGAAACGCTTTTCGGGCGTCGCAGGCAATTCCCGGAGATGAAGTCCTCATTACCGTACGTTCGCGCACAGGCCGAGCGCATGGCGATTAATGCACCGATACAAGGGACAAGCGCAGATATATTAAAACTCGCCATGGTGCAGGTAGAGGGGATGCTCAGGGATACTCAAGCCTCCGCCGACGCCTACTTATTGCTGGCCGTCCACGACGAGCTTGTATACGAGATCAAAAAAGAGCGAGTTGCGGACCTCGGAACGAAAATCAAACAGATTATGGAGGCGGTCATTGAGTCGCAAGAACATCATGGGGTGCCCATTACAACGGTGATGAAGTCGGGCCCCGACTGGGGGGCGCTGCACACATGATATATCTCTTTTACGGCTCTGACGTTGAGAAGACGCGCGCAAAGGCTTTTGAGTGGGTTGCAAAGGCGCGAGCAAAAGAGCCAAATCTGGTCTATGTGCGACTTGCGCGGGAGGAGCTCACGCCACGGGTTCTTGAAGATGCGGCGCATTCAGGTGGGCTCTTCGTGAGCCGGCTCTTGGTGCTGCTCGACGAACCATTTGCTCCCGCTCGCGGGGTAAGCGATGAAGAAGATGCCACTGTCGAGGTGGGTGATGCTCACTCTCTTGTGGAGGGCGCGTTGGAAACCCTCGCCGCGTCAGACAATGCGATTATTATCCTCGCGCCCAAACTTGCCACCCCAAAAGCAAAAAGGATCTCAGCAAAGGCGAAGGTGGAGTATAAGTTTGATCTTTCTGTGCGAGCAGGCCAAGCGACGCGCGGGTTTAACTCGGCGCTCGTCGACGCGTTCGGCGCGCGGAGCAGAGAGAAACTCTGGCTCGAAATTAATCGCGCGCTCGCTCTGGGTGATGCGCCGGAGATACTCCATGGGCTTCTTCACTGGAAAGTGCGCGACCTGATGGCTAAAGGCAGCCGAGTCTGGAAAGAGCAAGACGCGCGCAGGGTGTCGCTTGCGCTCATTGAGCTACTCCAGAACTCAAGGAGAGGAGGGCTCGCGCTCGACGTGGCCTTAGAAAAATTTGCACTGTCTCTACGAGCGTAATTATTAGCCGAAGAGGTGAAAAAGTGATAATCTGCGCAAGGAAATGCGCCCATAGCTCAGTCGGTAGAGCAGCTCCCTTTTAAGGAGAAGGTCCCTGGTTCGAGCCCAGGTGGGCGCACCAAAGCAAAAAGACAGCACCTGCGTGCTGTCTTTTTGCTTTGGTGCGTGCCGCAGTGATGTTTGGCTAGTAGGCCAAACCGCGAGGCGGGGTAGCGAAAATTGTCGAGCGGCGGCGAGAGAATTATTCGTGACCACTTGTGTGGGCCAGAGCGCGACCACGATGCAGATTCCTAGTACGTGAATTGGGCGACGGTTTTCCCTTGTGTGTCGAGCAGGCGCACCACTTCATGTTTTGACCTCCACATCGGCACGGTTTTGCCTCTGCTGTTGACGCGGTTAAGGTAGACACGCCAGGTATTGCCAGAAAAGTCAGCGTCATCTCCGTGAGCCGCAAGACATCCGTTGTAGTTAAAATATCGTTGCGCGAACTTTTTACACGAGGGAGATACGGTGTCGGGAGGAAAGTAGGCGGTCTCACATTGACCAATTGTCCTTGTGTAATCTATGCACCCTGGATCATATACAAGGGAGGGCCCATAGAACGCAGAAAGTTCGCTCGAAGCAGCGGGACATCCTCGAGACAAAGGAGGATAAAAATCTTGGAACTCGCTATAGTAGCCAACGCATTTGTTCTCACGAAAGGAAGTTCCTGCCGGTGACGAGCCCGTGCTTATGATTGCGCGGTCGCCCGGTTGCAATACGATGTCTTGGAGGTTGGGTACGGTTCCAGGGCGCAAGACCCCGGCGCCCTTTGGGATTATCGAAGACTTGATCGTGACCTCGCTTTTAAGTATCCACCCGGTAATGTTAACGGATTGGTTCGAGTCCTTAGGTACTCGTATCTCTAGGTACTCATTCGTCGTGCTCGCGCTAGCGACACGATCTCGTATCGAAACAGCGTTCAAATAAGGTGAGGGAGTGCCAAAAAAGGGACTATACGCGGCTGGGCCTTGTTGCTTGGACCAGGCACTAAAGTTGCTTGACCCGTAGTTACTAAGCGTATACGTATCTGCCTGACCATTGGAGGATCCGGGGAGGGAGACGGTGCGTCCGCCGATGGTAAAGGGTGCGCGCGGCAGCGATAGGTAATCGCCTCCGCCAAGCTCTTGCGGCTGAGCAAGCGTTGGGCCCGTAAAGGCGATGGGGTGGAGTGGGCCGCCAGTGGTGACCCAAATAAGAAAGATGAAGAGAAACACGCCCACGAAAAACCACGCATCATGCATTTCACCCATGGCTAGATAATAGCGCGACTTAGGCCTTGTTGGCTAACAGCGTTGACAGCTCTTCGCGGACAACGGCAGCGTCGCTCCATGGTGTTCTAGTGCCGTGTGCGCCCATAATATATGGATCGGTGCCTTTGCCAGAAATAAGAACCACATCGTTGGTCGCTGCCAGCGAGAGCGCGTGACGGATCGCTTCGCGACGGTCGAGAATGATAGTGGGTGGGCGCCGCATGCCTGCGGCCATCGCGTCGATAATCGCACGAGGGTCCTCATCGTAAGGGTCCTCGTTGGTCAAAATTACCTCGGCACAGGCCTCGTCGGCAATGCGCCCCATCTCTGGCCGCTTCCAGGTGTCGCGGCCGCCGCCGGTATTGCCGAGGACGCAGATCCGGCGGTGTCCACCGAACGCCTGATAGAGCGCTGCCAGCGAGTCGGGCGTATGTGCATAATCGACAATCGCAAGGAAATCCTGTCCGGCCTCGATACGCTCGAGACGGCCACCGATTCGAGTAAGTTTAGTGAGAGCTTCGGCGGCGGTAGTGAGAGAAACGCCACAGGCCTCGGCTGCTTTGATGGCGGCAAGCGCGTTGGTGACGGTAAAGTGTCCTGGGAACGAGAGTGTAAAGGGTACATCGCGATAGGTGAAGCAGACGTTATGGTCACTCACGGTTACTTCTTCGACATCGGCAAGCGAGAAAGGCACACGAGCTTCCACCGGTAGCGCAAGAAAGGGGCTCGACCGTGGATCGTCAGCGTACGCGATGATGGTACGCGGCCGTTTTGGCGATGCAACTAGTGCCTTACCGATTTTAAACTTTGCTTGGAAGTAGTTCTCCATCCCACCATGTGTCTCGAGGTGTTCCTTCTGAAGATTCAGAAATATGAGCGTATCGAGCGCGAGGTCGAGATGGCGATGTTGCACTGCCGCCTCGCTCGAAATCTCAACTACAGCGTGCGTGCAGCCTTGGTCGACTGCGCGGCGCAGCAGCTTCTGTATAAACCCTCGCCCGGGCAAGGTCATTTTAAAGAGATTCAGTTCCGACTCCTTACCCACGACAAAACGAATCGTGCCCGCCAGCGCTGTTGAACGGCCGTCCTCAGTGAGGATTGCGTAGAGCATTTCAGCCACGGATGATTTGCCCTTCGTTCCAGTAACGCCAATAACGGTGAGTTTGTGTGCAGGAAAGCCATACCATCGCGCAGAGAGCGTAGCCCACAGATAGTGGTAAGGAGAAAGGAGAAGGAGTCGTAGGCGCGCTTTCATGAGCCAGATGAGAGGGAGGCCTTAAGGCGCGCTTCTTTGCCCACAATGCCATCCGGAATATCTTGCACCGCCTTACGCGCCTCGCGCTCGGTGTAGCCCAGAGCAACCAGCGTGTCAAAAACCTCGCCGTCTTGGTCGCTGTGTGCGCGCGGGCCCACTTTATCGGCAAGCTCCACCAGCATCTTCTCAGCACTTTTCTTTCCCAGGCCCACCACCTTGGTAAGATAGTTCAGGTCGCGCGCGCCAATGGCGCCCTCGAGCGCCTCGCGAGTTGAGCGGCGCAAAACACTGAGCGCTGTCTTAGGGCCGACGCCTGAGACTGAGAGAACGAGTTCAAAAAAGTCGCGATCGGCTGTGTCAGGGAAGCCGTAGAGGTCCATCCCGTCCTGTTTTACCGCAAGAAAGGTGGCTAGAGAGGCTTCAGTGCCTCGGGTAAGCGTTTGTGGCGAGCTCATTCGCACCTCGACACCGAAGCCAGAGACCTCGATAATGGCGCTCGTAAGCCCGACCGAAAGTACTGTCCCGCGGATGTGCCGAATCATGTTCCCATGGTACTACCATTTGCCAGCGAGCGGGAGATAGCGTATATATAAAAGACATATGGCAATAACCAGCTCAGCAAAAAAGGCAATCCGCTCGTCGGCTAAAAAGCACGTCTATAACTTGCGCCGCAAGAATGCGGTATACGGCGCTACCAAGTCGCTTACCCAGGCAGTAGCAGCTAAGGACGTACAGAAGGCAGAGAGCCTCCTCCCTGCAGCGTATGCGGCTATCGACAAGGCTCGCAAGACGGGCGTTATTAAGGCCAACACCGCCTCGCGCAAGAAGTCGCGCCTCGCTGGCCTCATCAAGCGTTCGAGGGCGTAAGCGTTTCAAAACAACAAAAAACTCCTGAATTGATTCAGGAGTTTTTTGTTGTTTTAGTGCTTTCAGCGGGAATCGAACCCACATTTCTTCCTTCGGAGGGAAGTGTCTTATCCATTCGACGATGAAAGCGTGATGGCGCAGGGAGGGCGTGGTCGCACAGCTGGCGCTCGTTGACTATAGCCGCTCTAGAGATTTGAGCTCGTGGTCAGGTAGGTAGAGGATGACGACACCTAAGACTATACCCAGAATGGCAGTAACAATGTGGTTGTTGCCAAACAGCCAGAGATCGAGCAAATCCAAGAGCACCCATATCCCACGCCATACCAAAATGATACCCACGGCGATGGAGAGGTTTCGCACAAGATACGTTAGTTTCTTAGCAGTCACAGACGTTGGTGCTCTCGACAGGAATCGAACCTGTATTGGTAGCTCCGCAAGCTACTGTCCTATCCGTTGAACGACGAGAGCGTTGCATAGACTCTACATTGTTTCTGGCATTTTTCAAAACCCAAGCCAAGCAGCCATCAAATCGGTGACGGTGTGCGGATGAGCTCCCTCGTCTATGTGGTGCAGGAGGTGCTCGTACACGGCATCGGCGTCCACACCGCTAAGGGGGATAGTGAGATGAGGAGAGAGCCAGCTCTCGTTCTTGATTGAAAGCAGGGGAGGGAGTTCGCCCTCTATATCTTCTAGTACGGAGAACGAAATCATGTGCTCAAAAGGATAGAGCTCTTCTCCAATAACAAGGCCATGCTCTACGATGCGAAAACGATGCACCGGCGGGTGCTTTGCGCCGTGAAGCGCGATGGTGACGGCGGCCACAAGGATGAGCACCGCGAAAAGGTAGTTACCAAAAAGAAGCGTTGCAATTGCGGCAGCGATCGCGATGATGCCGAGCGCCCAATACCAATCGGCGCTTTTAGGATTGTGATCGTACTCACGACCCTCCCACTCAAAGATAACCGTGCGGGCCATGCTCGAATAATAGCAGAATACCTGAAGATAACTCGGAAGACCTCCCGCTTTTGTGCACAAATGGAAAGGCTTGTTTCTCGCTTTGCGGGGATGGAGGTCCGATGTTCGAACCGCGTCGCTTCCGGCAGGTTTAACAGCCGGACGTACAAAGGCGAATAGGAAGAAGCCCAAGAAGATTGTTCAGAATCCGGTGAAGAAGCGTGTTGAACAGCTTCACAAGTTCTTCCGCGAGCATCCGGAATACGAAATGCCGTTATTCGCTAAGCAGAATGACGTCTTCGAGGAGGATGCCTAAGGTTGCTATACTCTGTACATGTCTGAAAAGTTGAAAGCGAATCAGGCCTCAAATGCATCTGAAGGGAAACTCATATCGGATCGTTTGAAAGGCGCCTCAAGAGAAGTCTCGTCCGCAGCGCGCTGGGTAGATGAATGGGTCAAGGATCCTGTAGAAGCCGTAGGCGGTATTTTCGACATGGGATCTCAAGATCAGGGAACTGAAGCCGTCACACTTCAAGCCTTGGTCTTCGGGCAAGACCCCGTGATCGATGCGCATGATTTTGCTGCAGCCTGTATGCAGTGGCTCAATGTCGGGCCGCATGAGAAGTACGAGTACGCGACTCTGTTCGACGTCCTGCAGCGGGGAAACACGTTTCTGATCCCCGAGGTCCTGGATTGGTATGTTCAACACATAGGAGAGCTCAAGAGAATCTTTTCATACCCTGAGTCTGGGTACGATCGCTTCATGGAAATGCTCGAATTCCTCGCTACCGGCAAAACGTTGCAGGACTATCGAGCATGGTGGATGGATCGGGTACGCAATGCCAGAAAACAGAGAGGAGAAGTGGAATAGGCTTCGGTTCGAATCCGTCTTTGGTGCCATCGGATGGTGGGTGAAATGTGCCGGAAGTGGCAAACGAAAAACCGCTCAATTAAGCGGCTTCTCGGGCAACGTGCTGCTGTCGGAAAAAATACCAGCCGGGCGGAGGGGGTGAGATTCGAACTCACGGTGGGTTGCCCCACGCCTGTTTTCAAGACAGGTGCGTTAGACCACTCTGCCACCCCTCCGTATCGTGCACAGAAGCAGTTTATACCATACACTTCGGTCATGCGATATCTTGGCATAGACTACGGAAGCAGGCGCGTGGGCGTTGCGTTGTCAGATGAGGCGGGCACCATGGGTTTCCCTCATGCCATCCTCACCAACACGCCACGACTTATTGACGAAGTCTGCGTCCTCGTTGCACGAGAGAATGTTGGTGCAATTGTTGTCGGTGAGTCACGAAACCTCTCCGGCGAAGATAATCCTATCGCCCAACACGCTCGCGCTTTTGGGGAGGCGCTCGGTGAGCGCTCGGGGATGCCGGTATTCTTTGAGTCCGAGGTTTTCACGAGTGAGGAGGCGCGCCAAGCACCCGCAAAGGAGATGAAGACGCGATCGCCCAAATCCCGCGAGGCTATCGACGACTCGGCGGCCGCACTCATCCTTACCAGTTATTTATCACGCAATGATCATGGATAAGCCACGCATTTCGATAGAAGAGTTTTCTAAAATAGAGGTACAGATTGGCACTGTGCGTGCTGCTGAGCGTGTACCCGAGACCGACAAGCTTTTGCGCCTTTCGGTGGACTTCGGAGAGGCTAAAGGGCCACGGCAAATTGTTTCTGGCATAGCGGCTTATGTGAGCGAGCCAGAATCGCTCGTTGGCCGGCAGCTTGCCTTTGTCACTAATCTCGAGCCGCGCACTATACGCGGGCTCGAAAGTGACGGGATGCTTTTTGCGGTGGGCAGCGGCGAGACCTTCGCCTTTGTGACGCCTGATCGAGAGGTGCCTCCAGGCACGGGTGCGCATTAGGCGCTGTAGCGCGCAGACACGCGTTATACTCTGTGCATGAAGGTATCTTTTACCGATCGCGTACGGACTGCATTTGCGCCACCAGAGTACCTCATGCCGCCGCTCGCCGGGATAGATCTCTCATCGAGCGGAGTGAAGGCAGTCCGGCTAGAGCGGGGTCCGTACGGACTCGTGCTTGCGCGCTATGCGGACGTCCCCTTGGCTAACGGAGCGTTTGCAAACGGTGATGTTGTTGATCGGGTCGCGGTGGTCGGCGCGGTTGCTTCTGCGGCACGCATCGCGCGGGTCTCCGCCGTTACCGCAGCGCTCCCTGAGGCAAAATCCTACCTGTTTGAGGCGGTTGCGCTCGGCGAGAAGAAGTCACAGTGGGTAACGAGTGTCGAACAACATGTCGCTGAGCTCGTGCCGCTCCCACCACAGCTCTCTGTGTTCGACATTGTGCCCGTCGGCCGTACAGAAAAGCAAGAAACCAGAGTTGTCGGCGTTGGGTTT
>Ga0172380_10002209_pt1 | contig 30964 bp, 49 predicted proteins | sample Leawe162metaG_FD_119747 | JGI IMG/M metagenome (GOLD analysis project Ga0172380, IMG submission 119747) | Leachate microbial communities from a municipal landfill in Southern Ontario, Canada - Leachate well 162 metaG | ecosystem: Engineered > Solid waste > Landfill > Unclassified | place... | reverse complement strand
GGCAAGTGTATATCCTTGTTTCAATGCTTCATCTAATTGTTCTTTTGGCAGATTAAACTTTTTACCATCTTTTGTAACAGTAATTTTACCTTCTATTTGTAGTATGGTTTTGTCCTTATTGTACACAAAAGCATTATGTAAGAATTTACCCATAACATAAGGAGATTCGGCAGAAAAATAAGGAACATTATCAGATTCAATTTTACTAATTTCCGCAAACGCCATATCCGAATATTTTCTACGAAGCATATCGGCTTGCGTATCTATTTCTTTTATTGACCAGTCAGGATTAGCACGAATCATACCCTTTAATGCGGAATCGTATTCATTCAAATACTTAGCTATATATTGGTAACTTTCCTGTTCTTTGGCATCATTGGTGTTATCAATTTGTATAAAAAACTTAGTATCTTTGGCTTTTTCATAAGCCGATTTTATAGCATCGCTTTGCACGGAAGTCCATTTGGTTGTAGCATCAGAAAGTAAACCAGAATACGATTGTTTATCATCTCCACTATCGACAATATTACCTGCCCTGAATTCTTTACGTATATCTTCTATTATTTTATCAGCAGTTTCTTTGCCTCTATAAAGATTATTAATTCTTTCTTTTATCGCCGCTGCAACTATAGGGTCTGATTTTCTATCTTCTCCCCTATAAAATTTCTGCCAATTTTGCTTCAACGCTTCTTTCTTATCAGCAGACAAAGAACTATTATCTATCGAATTAAAGTCCGGTACTTCTCCCGCCCATTTTCTTTTATTAAAATCGTCCTCAATTTTATTCTGTTCGGCAATTAATGTTTTGTTATATGCAATTTGTTGATTCTCAATCATATTAGTAAGTTTAGTTACATCTTCAGCATCAAGACCTGATTCAGATTGCCATTTCGGGTCTGTAATCGCTTCTAATGCTTTGTCCCACCCATTTTCCCCTGCCTCATTCATTGATTGTGCATATTCTGTTAAGCTTGAATAGGCATTATTAACAGCCGCCTCTTTTTGCGCCCTTGCGTTAATCGCATCGGTTTCAAGTTTTGCGTTTTCAAGATACGCTGCCGCAGTGTCTTTATTGAGTAAACCGCTATTTACAGCACCATTTGTTATATTAACAAGCTTATCGTAATCGCCGGTTTCCAAATAAGTATCGGCCTGAATTTTATATCTGTCGAATTCGTGTTTAGATACTATTTCCTGAACATCTCCGTCCGCATCTTCTTCGAGTTTATCACGATTAAGAAGCATAAAGTTTTTATTTGCTTCTTTGGCAATTTGGGTTTGCGAATTATTTCCAGCAGCATCAATGCCGGTAAACATTTTTTCTTTGGCTTTTTGCATATCCTCTAAAGACGCACTCGGATTTTGTTTTATATAATTCCTGAATTCTGATTGAGCGGTATTTATCAGTCCTAAAAATTCGTGATGTTCATTATTGGCTCTGGTTTTAAGAAGTTCCTGAAATATATTGCCCGCCGTACCTGCAATTGCCTGACCTGCCGCAATCTGGCCGCTTCTATCGGCCAATTCCATAGAAGGTTTAGGCCTGCCACCGGCAGGCGGTAATTGATTTCTGCTATAAAATGGTATTTCGCCCATTAGTTGCCCGCCCAATTCCAACCGGCATCAGCCGCTTTATTTAATTTGGCCGAAGTAGTTCTTTTATTAAACATACCGCTCTCATATCCCATATAAGCCAAAGAACCGAAGCCGCTGGCACCGGAAGCAAGCGCATTCCATTTAGATTGCTTTCTTGCCATTTTACCGGACGCTTTTTCATAAACGGCACTTGCTCTGTAATTGGCCGATTCCATACGGCCTGTTTCGAGAATAAATCCAATATCTTTTGTAATATCGTTTTGAGTCTTTGCGGCCATTACAAGAGGAGAATCAATATTATTTAAAACGCCTGCTGCGGCAAATTTCGACCTTTGCGTGGCGAGTAGTTCACGGCCTCTTTCGGCGGTTATCTTTGCTTTTTCTACGGCCTGATTTCTTGCATCAATAGCATTTTGCATATCTATCGCAGCGCGGGCGTTAGCGAGTTTCTGCGCATCCTTACCCTGTTGCAGTTGATTCTTAACCTGCATTGTAGTACCAAAGGCCATTGCGCCTAAAGCTAATCCTGACATCCTAAACCTTTCGTCCAGATAAGATTAGAACTTGATTTATTAAAACCTAAATGCTTTAAAAAGTTATCGCTTAAAGTAGAGTCTGCGAAAACACGCCATAGATTTAATTCGTCTCTGATTTTAACAAAATCTTTTTTAGCCTGTTTTAACATTAGAAATTTTTTATCGTTTCTTATTTCAGGCAAACACATACCCCATATTTCGCCTATACCGATATATCTCATACCCGATACGCCGATTAATTTCCCGTCCTCGTAACAGCTTTCCGAAACTCCTGTAATAATATTCAGATTAGCAAGAAATTCCTGTTGAGGTCTGGTCAATATTGCGAATTCGGGATATTGCTCCTTATTGGCAAGCATTACCGTAATAAAATCTTCTATCGTCATTTGAGATTTAGTTATCATTTTGATACCTCAAATTCCGGCAGAATAGCTCTTATAGTCAACGGTTGCGGTTTATCGCTCTGGATATATATCGTTGCTTTCTTTTTAGAGCCGTAAGGAAATCTTACATTATAGTAAGAATCTTCACTTGTATACAAAGGCTGTTTCGCCTGCGTAAACGTAGCAGGGTTCCAGAAATTACAGGGTATTAACGTGCCTGATTTGCCCGCTCGATATTCGCAATATCCTGTCTGATAGAAGTCAAAATCTATTGACGTTATTTTCTTATTCATACCTTTATCACGGGGGTCTATCGTAATTGGCATTATTTCTAATTTGGAAGTAAAAGACAGGCCGGAAATTACTCTTGACGATAAATTTGCTATAGTAATATTGCCATCGGTAACTACAACGTCAGGACATACGATTCCATCGGCATAACTGGTTATGGTTTTTCCCTCTAAATAAGACATACCGCCGAAAGTGTCCGTTGCGGCACTATCATAAGACGACCCGCAATCGACAAACCAGCAATCGTTTACATCGGTACCCCAATTCATAGGTTGAAATTGTTCGACATAATAAACGATATTAGAATCAACGCTTCTTTCGACTATAGTCCAGACTTCATCTTCGCCGGTACTCGAAGGGAGCGTAGCGACAGAAATAAAATTACCGTCTGTTATTTGTGTTGACCACGATATAATTTCCTGATTTCTTAACAGTGTTAACGTTGCCATATTACCGTCATTCAGAACGCACCATAAAATAGGATTCGGCCTGAACTGAAATGCAACATCTTTAACGCCGTCCTCTAATATGTCCGATGAAAGAACCGTAACATCGTCAGACATAAATTTATTGTACTGTAAAGAATATGCGAATTCTCTTATCCTTCGCCCGCCTCTTTCTGTATAAAGTACCGAATCGCCTGCGAAAACAGCACTTATATTTTCAGAACCATTTTTAGATTGTTCTGTAAAACTCGGTGTCGTAGGAGTAATGGCCTCTCCTTCTTTGCCGTATTTACCTATCGAGCCGGAAGTGCCTACGAACATATAATCCTGACTTAGCAGCCATTGAATAGGATTCTGGCCGGGCAATGCCATTGCAAAAGACGAATCATCGGCAGTACCTTCGGTAAAATTAGTTACATCGTCAGGATTAGATTTTCCAAACCATATAGTTTGAGGGAAAGTTTCAGAGCCGCCAAAACATAATCTCTGCTGGTGAAACGTTACTGTTTTAGGCCAACCCCGATAATCAGACCAATAGCCCTCCCGCCAAGCCTTAGTAGTGTTTGCATCAGACAAATCAGCCAATACAACGGCATTGACCTCATTAGCGTCTATATAAGCAGTTATTTTAACAATACCGTAATTTTGCTGATTAGCTATCGTAAGGGTATAAGTAGGAGTACCGCTTGCATAATTACTCATAGTTACCCTATATATGGCACCGTCAACTTCCTCTTCTGACGGATTATCGAAATCAGTATTAGTCAAAGGCGTTAATGCCGCGCTCCAAGTAATACCGCCGTTTGTACTTCTTTCAAGCGTTATCGTACCGCCTGAATTACCGCTTGTTACAAACGAATAACCGCCCTTAAAATAAACGCTCTCAAGCGATGATTCATTAGAATCTAAAGTACCTGTCAGAGTAGAAGATGTCATATTCTGATTTATAGCCCATAATGCGCCAACGTGGCCGGAAAACCATATACTTTTATCAGCCATAAGCGTAATATTACCTGTAATTCCAGACGGCAAAATATTAGTATCGGAAGTGTCAAGCGGTCTGAATGGCCCTGTAGTTACATTAATATCCGCAATCGTCCAGTTTGTATGTGCCGTTCTTGTAAGTTTTTGTGGTTCATCATTGCCGTCAACCAGATACATTACATTATTAGACTGCGCAAATCTTATGTTTTGCAGTTCGTTGGTATCAAACGGAGTTGTAATTTCGTACGGATTATTAGTATCGCAGGGGTCTAAAATCTGGCCTCCGTTCCGATAAAATCTCATATAATAATTACCTGCCTCTATCATATAAGTATCGTCAACCGAATATTCAAAAGGAATTAAAATTGCGCCTGACTGTTTTGCGGTCGCTATGTATTTAGTTCCGGGCCTCCGAGTTACCGGCCCCTGAGACAATACAAGCATATTCTCAAGAATTCTACAGAATGAAGGATATTTAGGAAAGTCTGACCTTGATTCCATATAGGAACTGACTTTACCGGTATTGAAAGAAGTCAAGTCGGCTGTGTAAGCAAACAGACTTGATACCATTAAAAGGATTAGTAAGAGCTTATATTTCATCCAGAAGTACCCTGCGATATTAATATGGGATTATTCCGTCCGCCCAAATAATCATAAGTAGTCTTTGCGGAATTATTTAACTGACTCCGATTAAATGCTGCGGCGTTTGGTTTTGCCAATTGTTCATATTCCTGCAAAAGACTTGCCATTAATTTGAGGTCTTTACCGATAGGAGTACAAAGTTTCGAGCCTAAAAGTAAAGTTATGCAGTTCGTCAAAGGCATACTAAAAATTGAACTAACCGGAACGTCTATTACATACTCTATAAACGCGCTTGTATTATCAATATTTGTCAAATCATTAGTTAAAAATATAAGGCCGGTGCCGTCTTTATTAGCAATGGTTTCAAATCTATACTCCTGTCTCGGCCCTGTAGTAGTAGTAAAATCGTGGTCGATTTGTCTCGAAACAGCAAGACAATTTGACGGCAAAACAAAAGCATAAGACCAACCGCCTATTTCAGGCAAATTCCCAGCAGCAATCTGATTGCCTAAATCGGCGTATCGTGTCGCTTCTCTCGGCGGACATTTAGCCGTAGCCAAATCTGTAATAGCGGTTTTACGGCATACAGGCAAAAGAGTTCTGCAATACGATGAAATTCTATCAACATCGTCAATATCGTCTATTAAACCATTTGCATTGGCTTGGTCTCCGGCTCCGCCTATTTCAGTAAGAGCAAAATTAGCCAAATCTGTTTCCGTCATAATAACCTCTTATTCTAATTTACCGTAAAGATAAATTTTGCAATTATCAAGAGTTTCGTGCGTAGTATTTTTTATACCGAGATAAATTTTGCTATAACCAACATCGCCGCCATAAACATTTGAACTTGCATCCAGAGAAGGGACTACATATTTTAAATCATTCGTATCGGCAGCGTTAATCGTCCATTCTTTCAAAGTGTATATTTTAGCTGTTTGCCCAACTGATTCCGGCTCTGTTGGGTCATAATAAATGCCAACAGTAAAAGATGAATCGCTTCCGTTTGGGTCAATTTTTATCTGGCATAACATTCCACGAAAACCATTAAAAGTCAGTGTTTGATTATCAGCAAAAAATACTGTGTTTGCATCGTTAAAATCTGTAGGTTGAGCAACGCCCGTGCTATTGAAATCTGTCGCCCATTCTGCGTACATTACAACTATTTTCCCAGATTCGGGCATAGACGGAACATAACCTTTTTTAATTTCTCCGTTTGCAATTCCACAAAATAAAATCATAAGAAAAACTATTACTTTTTTCATATTTGTATCCTTAAAAATAAGGGCGGCGATTAAACCGCCCTGTTAAATTAAATCTCTGAAACAGTTACGGTAATACCGGCTATCTCAATATCAGTAGTGGCGGCAGTTGTGCCGGTAACAAGAAGATAATAAGATTCATCGGCGGCTACAACCTCAGATAATCCGCTTTCGCCCTCGACTACTTTATAATCAGCAGTTTTAGATAACTGCGTCATACCAGAGCCGATAGCCGCGTTAGCATAACCAGTGGTAGCCTCTGTATGCTTATAAAGTCGAGCGTCAAGGGTTGCCGCATTACCGCCGCTATCTATCTGGCCATTGATTGTCCAGCCGGTAATTGTGTATCCGACTTTTAATGGTATTGTAATCGGGATAATCAATGTTGAAGCCGTCTGCGATTGAGGAAGTGCGGCAACGTGTGCAGCGTCAGAAGCGGCTGGTACTGCCCAGCCTGCGGTTGTACCGACCTTGCAATAACTTATGGTCTGAACATATTGCTGCGCAGTCCTGATAACAGAACCGGTCATATTTATACCACCGCTACCGGCCTTAATATTGGTAGTACCAGTAGAAGCCGCATCGCCTATTGTGATAGTCTTTGCGCCAGTTCCGCCTGTAGCGATATTTATGGTAGAAACACCTGTTCCAGTACCAAGATTCACTGTCTTATTGCTATTCCCTGTAGCTAAATCGACTTCTAATGCTCCGGTAGATTCACCGAACTTCATCGTACCGGTCTGGTCTGACTTTCCAATAGTAATAGTTGAAGCGACGACACCCTCTAAACTGAAATTACCAGTACCACATTTAAGAGCCAATGAACTTGCGCCAGTTATATTTCCGATAGTGATAGTCTGCGCAACCGCATCTGCACCAATATTGAATGCACCTGCGGAAGTCATTGTAATAGCGTCTGTCGATGTTATTGAAATATCCCCTGTGCCGGATTGGAGCGTAGTGGCAGAAGTAGTACCTGTACTTCCAAAGGTTGTCGCTATACCAGCAATAGAAGTCGTATCTTTAGCAGAACCAATCGTAATTGTATCAGCCGTAGTATCATTATCGCCGATGTGAATTACGTTGCCGTGTGTGTTCGTACCAAAATTCAAAATTGAACCGGACGAACCGCCGTTTAACGTCAAATCATCGGTAGCCGTGATACTCGCATCGTCAGCAGAAGTAACGGCAAAATCGCCGTTAGCTGCACCAGCGGCGGCAATAAGTATTCCGCCGTCTGTGGTTGCGATATTAATAGCATTTCCGGCGACAGTACCTGCGGCACTTAATTTAATCTGGTCGGCGGCGGCCTCATTTGCGGTAAGATTTATTGAGGTATTAGATGTTAAGTCCAAATCCTCATTAGCCGCCGCGCCTGCAACGGTTAAGTCCATACCACCGGCAGAAGTTGCTAATATCATAGCATCGGCAGCAGTTCCGGCAGAATTAAATATAAGGCTTGAATTCTGTGCGCCTGTAACCTGTATTGTAAGGTCTTGAGCTGCGCCGTCAGTGGCAAGTGTAATAGTAGATGCCGCTGCGTCAAAGGCAAGCGTTCCAATGCCGGATAAATCGTCAATTGTACCCATAGCAAGGCCGGTAACTCCGGTTGAAGATTTAAGACCGACTACGTTAGTTGTGGAATCCATATCGAAAGCCAAATCTTCACCGGCGTCCGTAAACGTAATTTCGCTATCCGGAGCATTAGAAATAGTTGCTCCTGAATCCAAAATCAAAGCAGTTCCGGCAGTAATATTTTCAGCCGTTATGTCCCCGCTTGCCGTTATACCAACGCAGGTTAATGTTCCGGTATAACTTATATTCCACGAATCATCCGTGCCCTCAATATCCTTACCGCCTGTTCCCTGTATGTCGATAGTATTACCGGTACCGGCATTAGTCAGGGTAAGGTTTTTAGGATTATTGGTAGAATCGTTCTGCACAAGCGTCATTACGGGATTATTGTCGGTATCGCTGACCGTGAAAGTCAATGCGGAACCGTCAACATCAATAGTATTGCCGCCATTATAAGCGGTATCCAAATCCGTTACAGTAGTCGCACCAACAGCGGACCAAGATAGTACGCCGGCATCGGTACAGGCTAAAACGTAACCGGACGAATCCGGATAAGCCGTAGGCAGAGTATAAGTCAGGTTAGCGGATTGATTACCGCCCTGAAATTTAGTCCAGTATGTCGCGCCAGTACTCTCAAGGATTTTAAGACTCGTCAATGCAGGAGTATTAATAAAAGCTTCATTGACTTCTTTTATGGTTAAATAAAGCGGGTCAAGTTGAGTATTACCACCTTTCGCATGAGACAAATGCGATTTGTAATATAACTCGCCATAGGTCAACGCCTTAACGCTACCCGCAATACAGACGAGTATAATTAAGAATATAAAAATCTTTTTCATAATTTTGTTCCTTTTAAAAACGGGGCAGGCGGAAAGGATAAAAATGCCGCCCACCCCAAAATAGTTAATTTTTACGGATTACCTACAGGAGAAGTAAGAACCTGACTACCCCTAAAATCACTCGGTGCAGCATCTTCAAGCCAAGCGTCAATTACGAATGCGCCATTAGTTACAGTGTTATTGTAATATAACTGTACGTAACGTAAGTTGAGTTCATAAGGCAATGCCGCTCTCCAAATCCAAGAACCTGCCGTAGCAAGTCTTGCATCGGAGGCCAAAACTTCTGCGCCAGCAGCACCACACAACGGCATAAATACATACTTTATCGTACCATTAAGTGTACCGCCATCAGTGTCAGCGGTTACAGTGGCAGACATTCTTACTTCAATACTTAAAGTGTCTGTTGCCTGTGTAGGGGCTGTATTTGTTTTAATACAGAGCATAGGTGCGTGCGCTCCGACACCTAATTTGGGAGAAGCTACTCCCATATCAATAAACTTCGTTGAGTATCCAGCAGCAGTAATAGATTGTGCATCGCTGAATACTCCTAAATTATCGTGTGCTCCCATAATTCAATTCCTTAAATAAAAGGTTTTAATTTAGTTTTAATTAAACAGCCGCAACGCCAGTTTCGGTTATTAACTGTGCGTCCTGTTGACGAATCATCATATCGCCAAAACGATACATCGGGACATCGTAGATATTGTTGCGGTCGTAAATAACGTTCTGTTTGTTCTCGGCCATAATATGGAAGTGTGTCATCATTCTGCGAGGAACATACATAATGACCGGCTCAGGGCCTCTGAAGACTTCGTTTCTCGCCTGATAAATCAGGGAGATTATGCCGGTGTTAAGATTAGAAATAGAACTCTTGATATTTCTAATTCTTGCACAAGCCCTCATATCTTTTACGCAAAGGCCGAGTTTCCATTCCAGCTCTTTACGCTTAATACGTCTTTGTTTGCTGTTTTCAGCCGTATCATAGACATATCCGACATCCTCTATTTTGATACCCATTTGCGGGTCATTAACAGGAGTAATACCGAATAATTTATCTATTGCCGGTTGTAACAGCCAAATAGAGCAGGTGTCCGAACCTGTACCACCGCCAGCATCAAATACGAAAGCGTCTGCGCTTGCACTTGATGGATTAGTCGGGTCTGTGGAATCAGGTGTTTTATACCTTACATCAAGACCGTCAAATTTTTCGGGGTCTGCCACTGAACTGCCATAAAGGATATGATTGATAACGCCCTGACCAAAACCTCTAAAATGTGCATCTTCACGAGAGGCAAGGTATCTGTCTTTATTAGGCATCATATCCAATACGTGTTTAGGGACATCAATTCTATCCACAAACAAACTTATTGTTTCCTTGAAATTGTCCCAAGTTGATACAGAGGCATCGTGTCCATCACCAATTTTGATAATCTGTGGTTTTGGAATTGAAGTCTCTCTTGAGTCCTCGTGCGAATTAATACCATTAGACTGAATAATAGGCAAATCCTGTAATAGAGGATTCGATTCAGTACACGTTTTCATTGGTTCGATTAGTGCGCCTTTAGGGTCAACTAATTTCAATGAACTTACAAGATTGTATCTTGTGTCTAAACCTTGACTTGCTGCCATTGTATAAATCTCCAAATAGTTTTAATAAATTGTTAAACTAACTATTACGGAGAGGTGTCTCTTTCGAGGCTCTGCCTTGCGCTTACAGACCGCGCCGAGTCGTCTTTTACTTTAAGACAAAGCAATAGGCTCGACCAATGGGTCAAGGTGTCTATGATTATTAACTTATAAGCCGTGTCCTTTCGGGGGCATTATTTATTAGGGTCTCCCCATAAATCGGGGGTTTGGGGCCATCTAATTTTATTTTTTTCGTATTGAGATAATTCCTTATCTGGTTCTTTTCCGCCTTCGCCGCTACTCGTTGAATCTTCACTTGCCAGTTGCTCAGCGGCAACAATCAAGGCTCTGCGCAAAACCGGATTACGTAAAAATTTAGTAGATGCCAGTTCATCGGCTACCTGTTTATATTCTTCGATAGAAAGTCCGCAATTATTTCTAAACATACGCTCTATAAATAAATCTTTTGTATGTAATGCTTCCGGACTTCCTATTTCCGGTCGGGCAATCAAGGCTTCATCGCATTTCTTCGCTTCGGCGATGAATTCGGCTTCCATTTTCTGGGTTGCCGCCTGCATAGTCTGATTCCAAAAAGCAACGCCGTCCTGTACCATATCTTTAGTCCAGTGCTTTTCAGCGGCTACTTTACTTATTGCACCAACTAAACCTTCGTCAATACCAGAGCCTTCGGGCAAACCAATAGCAAAATTGATATCTTTCAAATCTTCGGGCTTTTCAACCGCTCCGAGTTCTTTCAAAAGTCCTAACTTATAAGCCTGTACTTCCTCAGGTTTAGCGTCTTTAGCTGGTTTTTGAATAACATTCTCAAGTTTCTTGCCAACCGTTTTAATGGCCTCGTAACCGCCTTTAAATGCCTCGCCTTCGCTGGTATATTTAGAGTATGTCTGTTTCATCTCCGGCGTCCAATCCGTCTTAGACTCCGTCCAGTGCGGCGTGGTGCCTGTCTGCGTCTCTGTTACTGTATTAGTTTGTTCATCCGGCATTTTAATTATCCTTTCTTTCTATTACCTATTGTTATTATCAAATTTGCTACTTTATTAAGCCAACTAACTTTTTTAGATTCTCTATGCAAAATTATGCCAGCCAAACCCCTGAAAAATATTTGCGAGTCTGCTTCTACCATTAATCTAACTTCTTCAATCATTTCGTTATGCAAAGCAATTTCATCGGGATTAGTAACTTTTCTAAATATGTTTCGTAGCCTATACGCAAGATAATCCTGACCGGCATTACTATAAGCTTTGACCAAATCTATTTTAAATGTATTTTCAGGTTCTTTCATTATGCCGTTCCTGCCATTTGCGACATACCGGCTATTATTGATTTAGGGTCAACGGGGCCGGAAACCCCCTTAGCTGCCTTTGCCATTTCTATTGCCTTTTCAGTTTCAGCGTCCTGTTGACGCTGTTGATTTATATTGGCAATAATCTCGTTGTATTCATCCTCAGTAACCATAGCATTTTTCGGGAACGAAACAGTTGTAAGTATATTATCGGCAAGCTTGTATGGTCTGAAAATATTAATTAAATCAGGCACGGCCTGTATCAAAGGAGATACCGCCTCTAATCCCTGTTGAATTGGGTCAAGACCTTGTGCCAATTTCTGCGCAATAAACAATCTGCCTATGAATTGCGGTAATATACTTATGCCATTAGCAGGAGTTTTGATATTGTTCATTATAATATCGGTAATATTACCCATTACGTCTGGCGCAAAAGGCCCTCTACCCGCTCTCGATTCAATCTCAATACTTCTATCGTCAATGACTTTAAGAACTCTGCCCTGCGATTCTATAGCAGGGGAAAGCAATACTGAATTTTCACCCGCCATTTTAGCAATCTGTAACGCTGATACCGGCTGTTTATTATTCTTTGCAAGATTGTTAAATCGTGTAAATTCTTCAAGATGAAAATGTCTTTCAACGTTCTCTTTGAAAATAGTACGGGATTCTGGATTTAAGAAAAAATCACCTATCGTATCAATAGGCTTCGGCGGTCTGTCGTATTCGTTGTTATTGACATACATTACACCTTCAGGCCATATTTGCAGTTTGCCTTCCATCGTATTTGGTGCGACAAGCGGCTTTCTATTTTGCAGTTGTATATTTTCAAGTACGTTCTTATGGAATTGCTGTTGGCCCTGAGTATCCCATATAGCGTAAAAAGCAGGCGTCCTTGAGCAGGATTCCCACGGCTTCTTCTCGTAATCCCATACCACAAAAGGTTTTGAGAAATAAGGCTTAATCTGCAAAGGTGTATTCTTGTCCCTGTCAGTGCCATATTCAAAGTAAACCGATAAATACTTGTGATTTCCGACAGGTTTTTTAAATTTATCGCTTTTCCAAATCTGGTCATCAGACCTGAATACAGCCCTTATTATCTCGAATTCGTCGAGGCATCTGCCCTCGTCTATGGCATTAACAAGCGGCTTACTAAACTTAGTCTTATAAGTCTCAGGCTTGTCCTTTGGTATAAAATCATCGTATATCTGCCTTGCAGTCCACTTTTTATCCTTGACTATAACGCCGATAGAATCATTATATTTTGAGTACATCACAAAGGCGTTTTTGTAATAAATAGGACTCCAGATAATTCTACCTTCAAGCACGTCCTCGTCGCCAAAAATGACAGGGGAGCCAATACTAAAAGCCTCTTTTGTGAACTGAGGCATAATATCGTAAAAGGTACTCTTGCGATAAACTTCTGCCATATGGTCTTTTATGTCTTGTAACCATATATCAAGCTCGTCAATACCACGCAGTTCATACTGACCCATAATATACATAATCCAAGCCAACTGTTGACTTATGGTATTGCCGAGAAAACCTTTAACCATCGTATCTAAAGCCCAAACGCCTGTACTCTCGTAGATATTTTCGCCGAAAAAGTCCCCGTCCTTGCTATCGTCAATAGATAAATCAGGTCTAAATAGCTGAGCAATAACATCACGAGAAACATTAAATTTCGCAATCTTCTGCGAAATTTGCTCCTGCCGCTCCATTATTCTGTCGTATAATGATTTATCTGACCACATAGACCACTTTCTTATTTAGCTTCCAATTGTAATTCTAAAACTTTAATCTGTATCTCCATCGCCAATACAGGACCATAGAAGGGCGATAACGTTTGCGATATTTCATATAATATCTTAAAAAACTTTTTAATCATTCATTCTATTTCTTTCAGATAACACCAACTATCTTCTGAGCTATTTTCGCACTCAACTACATATTTTTTCCCACAAACAGGGCAAGTTAATGTTTCGCCCAAATTGTTCCAACTACACTCTATATCGTAGCAACACTCGTTCATCTCATCGCCTTTTCTATGTCGTTATCGTCAAGCATCATATCGGCTCAATGCGGCTCGACCCATTTAAGCTCTCCATTCCCGCAAGGGTCGTCAAGTACCATACCTGAGAATGGCGGCAATGTATTAGGCAAAGAATATCTATCAATCTCAAGAGTACCTTCAATACCGTTTGATTGTAGTAATTCAGCAACCTTGCAATCCAGAACAGTAAGATGTTTATTAATCTCGTTTACATCGTTCGCATCAGCCTTTGACCTAATTGCCGTTGCCTGCCTGTTAATAACGGCGGCAATTTCCATCATTCGATAAAACTGTAATGAATCGACCGGCTTGCCGTATTTTTCAGTCCATTGCGCATAGAATTGCTCGAAGCCAACAGAAGGTCTGAAATCACCCACAAGCTCTTTAAATGCCGCCTTTTGGCCGCTAATTGAGCCAAGACCGAAAATAAACACAATCATAAAAATAATACTAATCCACTTTTTCATCTTTTTTCCTTTCACAGTTATTTTTAATATACTCATCGCACATTGATTTTAAATATGTCTCGAAGAACCATTTTGACTGCTCGTCAATCACTGTATTATTCGGGTCAAGCCATTTTACTTGCGCGATACCGTTTGAATCGGCCGGAGTGATTAGGACTATACTACAAAGGTTCAAGGACTGAGGCGCAATACCCTCAATAACGCCCGTAACATTTTCAGCCGGTGCGACATTATCGTCAACCTCATAAGTAGAACGACAACCACAAAAAACCGCTAATATAAATACGACAGATAAATACGCAAATACTCTTTTCATCTTAAATCCTTTCAATTCCCTTGTGTCGCGCCAAGCCCTAATAGTCCGGGCTTAGCTAAAGTTAATTTTCCCCAATCCTTTGTCAATGAAGATGCCGCAAGCCTTTTATTAATCTTCTCCTGCTCAGTGTCCTGCTTAATTGGCGCAGCCGTCCTTGTCGTAACAGCCTTTGCCGTTGCGGTTGGAACAGAAATAGAACCACCACCGCCTGAACTCATAGACGATGCGGCCATTACACCGCCGCCAATAAGTAACGCAGGTAATACGAATGCTCCCATTATGCAGTCCTTTTAAAGCCACGACTTAATATATTGTTACGATAAGGATTATGTGACGGATTTATAGGTAATTGCATAGATGTATCGCCAATCCTACGGCCTGCTATAGTCATATTTTCGTAAACGATAGCCATATAGCCAAAGGCATCCGATCCGTTTGAAGCCCAATCGTGCAAAGGCTCTGATTGAAATCGTGGCTGTTCATCGGTGCTTAGGACTTCATTCTTCTTCCTTCTGTAATGATTTAGGCAATTAACGCCAGTGCTGCAATTTTTGTGAAATTTGCATTTATGGATTATGTTCCGAACAGCCTGTATCCTGCCTTCAATTGAATGGTCGCATATTTTTTCAACCGGATTATTTCTCAGCTTTTGCAAAATCTCTGCCCTTGTTTGTACTACCTCGCCCATTTGCCGATTGTACGCATCGTGCGGCAAATAATCGCAACCATACGCATACGGCCGCTTATTCAGCCAATTAGCATAATGCTGCATACCTTCGCCATAGTTTTCGTAATAATCAATTAAATGTATGTGGTCTTTGACGAATTGCACAAACCAAATTGCGGTAGTATCGCTCGCTCGAACCCCTAAATCCCAAAAAGTATAAACCTTTTCAGTACTTGCGATAATAGCATCATCACAATCAACTCTTTTATCTTTTAGCGCGTCCGACATTAAAGCTGCATAAAACGCGCCGTCCAAATCATAATCTTCCCACGAATTTAGTACATATCTGTTATATTTTTTAGGCGATTCAATCTTTAACCTCTCAACGTCTTTTACAAAATCATCGGGCAGGTTATGTGCATTTTCGGCCAAATCAGACTCAATAAGCTCGTAACCGTCTAATTTTTTATTTTTCCACCGGTCCCAAATCCAGTTATGGCCTGCCGTATTACCGATTATCATCCCCTGCCTAAAACCAACAGCACGCCTTAATCGGCCACGCAACAAGTCAAACTGCTCGGCAGATTCAAACTCTTCACTTTGCTCAATGATGAACCAGCCCAAATTCACATTTTGCAAACCAGATAACTCGTCGCCGTGCCTAAACATAATTGTACTGCCATTAGCCAGTTTAACTTCTTTATCCGCTTTATTAACAGTCAGACCTGTATAAGACTCAAAATCTTTTAACGTGGAATCCCGCAAGTCTGTAAACTTTTTGCGAACCACTAATCCCAAATTATCAGGGAAAGTCTCCGATAATTGCAAACCTTTAATCAAAGCGCACATTGTCTTTCCGCTCGCCCAGCTTGCTATAAATGCAGGAAATCTCGCCGAACTATTGACAAATAGCCTCTGTTTAAGATTAAGATTTATTGTCTGTTCCATCTGGTACCTGTATAGGATTTATCCCAATAACATTTAAGATTTTATGTTGCAACTCCAAATTACCCTCGATTGATTTAAGCGAGGGGTATAACCTCCCAGCCAAATCACAAGCCGTTTTTTTGTCTTTAAAAGCCTGTTTGATATAATGCAACACAAAACATTTCCCGCTGTCAGTTTCATACTGCGCAAGGGCTTCTCTTAGTGGCTTATTTACGCCATAAGAACCTTTTGGCCTGCCTGCGCCCGGCAAGGCAGTGCCGCCTTTTGTAAGATTCGGATTTCCTTTTTTTCCTGCCATAATTTATTTTTTATTTATTTTTTAATCGCTCGGTTCTCGTTTTTTTAAAATTTCCGCTTTTTCATCGTTTTCTGTCATATTAGTTATCCATTTAACATACTGCTGTTTGGTTTACGTGGCTATCAGACGCAATAGGAGCCTCGTGGCTGAGTTTAAATTGATTAGGGGGTAGTTTGGTGGGGGTATTTTTAATTTTGCGTTTCCGCTTAATTTCAAACATTTTTTCACCGAAACTGTTTTTCTGCATTTTTAAGTCCTTACCCTGTTTTTGTTAAGTATATAACTAAATGTGGATAATGTCAAGGGTTTTAAATTAATTTACTTTATTTTAATATTTTTTTAATATTTTACTTGACATTATATAATATATAACCGATAATACTATGTAGTGATGATTAGTTAACAAGTTAATAACAAATTTTTTAGAAAGGAAATAGCAATGAAAAATTGGCGAGAAAAACAAATGAGAGAAATTGCGGACGAAATTAAAACCAGAGCAAATCTCACCACTGAAAAAATAACTCAACTTGCTCAAATATCTGCTCAAATCACTGCATTTAACGAGGACACGCCAGCGGACGTAGAGCAGACCGCCTACGATAAGAGTAACGCTATACTGGATGAAATCGAAGATGCGTTTCAAAATGTTGTCGATGAAAAAATGGAAGATTTTAGTGGTAATGCTATTGAGGAGCGAAGCGAACGAGATATTATGAAGCGAGCCTTGAGCTTTCTGGGTATCGACCAAAACTCTATCGACACTATTGAAGACCGGATTACTAATCGAGGTTAAACTATGGAAACTCCAAAAACACTTTTGCAGGCCGCTCGTTACTTTGCGGATTTGAACATTTGCGAAAACTTTATGCGAGATATTAAATGGCACGGCGAAGAGCCTGCCTGCCCGCATTGCGGAAGTATTGGTGCTTTAAGTAAGTCATTGCCTAATAATTAGTTTATGAAATTTTGAAAGGGTTAAAAAATGAAAGTTTGGACAGCAAAAATGCTTTTGAATAAATTGAAAAAACTATTAGAAGCAGACCTACGAAAACCCATTTATTATTGTGATATGCCGATTGTAAGGCTAAATAAAGACCCCAACCAAATTAGTTTAAGGTAGAAAAGGAGACTTGAAATGTCAAAAAAACAATATGTAAACTGCTGTATTTCTGACGCTGACCTGTCAAAGGAAAACACAACAATAAATATTTGCGGTAATTGCAGGGTAAAAAAACCCTGTATTATGAACTGTCCCGAAAAATGGGAAATAATAAATGGGAAGCATTATATCGTAAAAGCAGAAGGAAAATAAAAATGAAAACACAAATAGAACAAATTAAGGCAGCTAAAAGAGCGTATATAATACAATTAAATAAGAATTTCACAAGATTTTCAGTTTATCTCGATTCTGGTAAAGGTCTATTAGCTTTATGGCCGTCTGATTCGCATTTAACGAAATCGGCAGAACTGTTAGAAGGCCAAATTTATAGTAAGCTGATTAACTTACCGGCATTTCATTTTCTCGTAGCAGACTTAGGCACGAGTAGAACTGGCTTAATTAGTTACGAGTTAAAAAAGATAAACCCTGATATTACGGTTGAATTTTTAAGCGGTGGCACGCCCTCACACTGTTAAGCGGAAGGAAAATAAAAATGCGAAAAACGCATAAATGGAAGAAAACTCCTATCGAAGAGGCTACAGGCTTTACCGTACAAGAACTCGCAGCTAAGCTTAACGTGGCGCATAATCACGTTTATTACGTGTTTCGCCACTATGGCGCGGACGGTATCAAAAAACAATTAGAAAATTCAGATTAACCCTGACTCCTGAGGCTTGTCCCCGATAGTTTATCAAAAAACGCGCCAAACAGCGTAAAAATTTAATCATCACCGAGCAATCGGCCTTATTAATTTTTTACAGAGCTTAAAAACTAAAAATTGTCGCCGGGCTTATTTTTGATTATATGGATATGTCAAGGGGGGTGGTGAAATTTTTTGGGTAATTGACAATATATCTGGCCATATTCATCAGATTTCCAATTTGCACAGTCGCCGCAACTTTTATTTCCATCTGCCATTATTCAATCTCTCTGCAAGCAGCTATTACTTTTCTGCACATTTCCACATCAAACATTCCTATATGACATTCTGGCATCGGGATTCCAAGCTTGTCGGCAAGCCAGTTATACGCACCCCTGCGACTTTTCCCGCCGCTGGGTCTCTGCCAAATCGGGTCGAATAATGCGTGAGCTTGCTTCTTGCATTGTCTTAGCTCTGAATCAGCTAATCGACCTAATGGTTTTGTAGTTCCTTTGTGGCAGCCGACATAAACCAATTCAGGTTTACACCTGCAAAGATACATCCAGCCATAACTTTTTTTATAGATGATTTTTGAATCAACCAATTCAGCTTCTTTCCCGCAATATGGACAAATTATTTTTGACATTTATTTGCTCCTTTTTCAATTTATGGCAATTATGGGCGTCCGTGCCCGCCCCGAGGCTTTGCGTATTTAAACGATTTACCTCCGCATTAGAGAGAGCCTTTTTGCTCGTAAATTTCCTGTTTTGCCTTCGCCTTCCCTGATTGTTAATTGCCTTTGTATCTCTATTTAATCATTTCCATAGGCAGATATTTTACATCATTACCAAAGTTAAACATAAGATGTTCGTCAACATAACCGCCTTCTAAATAATCGGCGAAACTATACTCATTAGCAGGAGTATATGACGATAAAATTTTCCAATTCATATCGAACGCCGCACCAAGCTCCAAGCAAAACCTGTCTGCGTTATCTATTTTTTTATACCAGTCAACATTATCAATCTGGCAACTGACAAGCTCGATAGCGTGCCGTTCGTACGGTTTGCCAATTTCTCTTTTGATAAAATCCTCGGCAAGTGTGTCATAATATCCGGTTCTTATCATAGATAATCTACGTATGCCTATCCTGCCGTTATATTCTTTTAATACTTTTGAAAACGGCAGAAGTCTTACCCCCTTAAACCGTGAACTATAAGGCGTGGGATTATCATTGTGCTTGCCATAAACAAGCGTAGTCGCTTCCAATAGCAAAACTCGGTCGCCCCTACGGATTATCTTGCCGTAATGGCTCCACTTACAAAAAAAGGCTATAAAATCACTGACAAAACCCTTGCCTCTAAAAAATACGCTATCGCCGGTTTGTAAAAATGGCCTAATTTTCTCGTATGTTGTTTTCATTTTTTAGTTCCTTTAAGGCCTGCTCTGCTTTTTCGATTGCTCTATCTGCTTTGCCGTGTTCGTTCGAATCATACACCCTGCCTTCTCCGCCATCCACAGACCTCATTATTCTATAAATAGATATAAGATTTTTCAACTCCGCAATCTCTTTTTGCTGTGATTCGATTATGCCGAGAGCCTCAACGAAACTACTCTTTGAAATAAATTCGTAATTTTCCAGTCGGGGTAATGCTTCCATCCAATCTTTTAAGTATGTTGCTGTATCACCCCCTACCATTTCGTTGACATCGCCGATATGGTCAGGCTTGGGATTGCAATCGGGACAAGGGTACACACCATACCCATCGGGAGTAATTTTTTCTCCACTTCCCCCGCACGTTTTGCAGGCAGGGCAAGTTTCAGCCTTTTCTTCTTTTGCCTGATTAAATCCTACTATCGATTTTTCTTCCTGCTTCTCTATAATCAGAGAAAGTAAAACTTCACGTAATTCTATCGCAAGAGGCTTGTCTATTGTCAATCCTTCATCAGCGTAATGTATGAGTTTTTTTAACACTTCTTTTGTCTTTTCAATCGCTTCATTCATTTTTTGCCTCGCTTGATTCTATCGTTTTAAAAAACACTTTGGGGAAATTGGTCTTACCTGACTCAAAACGTTTTATGCTCCTTGTATCTTTTAGTTTTTATGCACCGTCTGCAAGTAACCCTGTTTTTTTGATTTGTTGTTTTTGGATGTAATCCATATATTGTGGATTTTGCTCCACACGCAGTGCAATTAACGACTATTCTTGCACTCCATCTTTGATAATGCGTAATCATTTTCAATCCTTTCCGACGCCAGTGCGTCAAGTGATTTATTACCTTTCTTTAAATTACTTTGTTAAATTTTATTACAGACCTATTGTTTTTCTTAAAGTTCTGCACCCACATTGTTTACAGACTACATAGCGTAAATGCGTATCAATCTGTGTTCCTTTTTCTATCGTTTCCTGTTGCTTGTTTCCGCAGTTTGTGCAAGTACAATTTACGCAATATTGTTCGCTCATTTCAGCACCTCTTTAATCTGTCCGCCGATGTTGCCGGTCATTACATCGCCAATTGCATCCCCTATAGCCGTTGCGCTCTCTGGCGAATCAGCCACGTTGCTGTCAATTACCAACAGCCTTGCGACAAAATTGCCGTCTTGAATATTCAAAGCAAGACTGCCTGTTTGAGTATTGACCATTGACTTGAGATTGGTTATTTCAAGCCTACTAATTAATTTTCCGGTTGACGGGTTAAAGATTTCTCTTTTTAAAGAATTGCCGATACATCCTGCCAAAAACATACACGCTATACACAATATTAGAGTTTTCATAGAATACCTTTCTTGAAGATTTTAAATAATTTCATTCCACATCACCGTAATAATCCCAAAAGCTAACGCAATTATTCCACATAGTGCAGCAAACACTGCTGCACTACATAAAATTCCCATAATCGTTCTCATAACTATTTTCCTTTCTTAAATTTGAGTTGTATTTTCTTAATCGGGAACTTTTCTCCAGCTTTTTTACACAGCTTAATAAGTTTACGCTCTGCATAATTAGGCTTGCCGATAGTAACAACAATTTCTGTTTGTTTCTTACTTTTTTTTCGCCGTGTTGCCTTGATAGTAAGTTTTTCGCTTATATACTTTGTTGCCTTTACATAATCTTCTCCTGCGACCGCCGCCACTACCTGTCCATAAATTTTCGTGCTATTTGTCATAAATCACCTTTCTTAAAAAAACCATTTAATTATTCCAAATTATAAAAATACATTAATATCAACATCGCCAAACTTATCCAAAACCAGTACCAAAAATATGGGTCGGGCTTAATGGTCAAATTACGCCCCCATCAACTTGCTTAATCTGCTCCGAAAAGTCTGGCTTCCCATATTTTCCGGCCTGACATTATAAATTTTGCACTGTTCAATCAGGTATCTTTCGACTTCCCTGTAATCGCTTTCTCGCCACGTACACAAAGGTTTTTTCCATTCTGCCTCGATATACGTCCATCTTTCCGGCCAGACGGACTTAAACCATATCTCAAAATCGGCAGGATTGTCGTGCCCCCATTTATGCTCCTCGCCAGATAACGTTAATGCGTTCTCTAACCGCCACCGCAGGCAATTCCTTGACCTGCCCTTAATATGCGCCCAATGACAATTACATTTATCAACCAAGAGCCGTCCGGACTTTTGGCACACCCTGCCATCCCTCGCCTTTACACAATTTCTTGCAAGGTCGTCAAGCCATACTCTGAACGGTTTAGCCTTAAATTTCTTAGTCATTAAAAGAATCCTTCAAAAATCATTGCTGTATTGCCGCATTTTTTACATTTAGCGTTTGTCTCTGGAGCAAGACCCACTATTTCGTTAGTCCTAATTGTTTCATTTGGCTTGACAAACCTACCGCATTTAATACAAACTGGAATGAATCTGGCAATGCCGGTCATTTCTCCGCAATCAAATTCCACTCGTTTTGTATTTTCGTAAATTGTCATTTATTTAACCTTCTGAATTAAAACATCATTTCTTTTTTTGTTAGCATTTTCTATCTCGATATTTTGTTTGCTTCTTGTAGGGACTTTTTTGACACGATTTCTATGCTTGCAATATCCTTGTCAAAATCGTAATCAAGCGGAACCTGTAATCTTTCGCTCATAATAATTAAGCTCCGTAAATCTACGGGAGAAGGATTTTTTGTAAAATCAACAGACATCTTAAGCGTTGCTAAGAATTGGTCGTCCTTTTTAACAAAGCAATCGCCTTGTCCGTTACTGCCAGTATATCTAAGCTTCCTTATTGCCATACCGTTTTCGTTTCGTGCGTAAAACATTTTCTTTTCCTTTCGTTAAATATTTTCATCTTTTCAGTTCTTCTAAAAGTTCTTTGGCTTTTTTAAGTTCTTCACTATCATCTGCATATAATTCATTATTTGCGTTTTGAAAATCGAATTGTGTTATTGCCCATTCGAGAGTTTGAATTATTTTATATACTTCATCCAATTCAAGAATTGCCAATTTACGAGCGGATAATATAAAGTTTTCAGGCATTCCCGAAAGTGTTAGTGTTTCATCTTCCCAATTACCTGTTTGTATTTTCATTTTCGCTATTATTTTACTGCCTTTCGCAAATCCACGTTCTCAGCTTCGAGTTTTTTAATACGCTTTTGAAGTTCGTAAATTTTATTCCACAATATATCAAATTCTGGTTTTTTCTTTTTCATCTTTCACTCGCTTTCTGGTTTAAAAATTAAAGCAACATTCCGTTCCCTGCGTAACCAGTCTGCTGTTTTATTTTTTGCACCAATAAACCTTTTTTATTGGTCGCCGTACTCGTCTTTGCAATCTTAGCCCATTTAACCACATCACTGAATATGGAAAGTTTTAAGCTCTTTGATTGACACTGTTCACTTAAATACTTCATTATTTTCGCAAATGTATTTGCCTCTTTGCGGTTAAATTCAAAAAGTTTACCTAATTCCTGCGTGCATTCAATTCTACTTTTTGCTACTTTCAAATCCAATTCCAAAATAGTCTCAGAAGAAGAAACAACGCCAACACCAATTTTCTGTGGAAATCCTTCTTGAGGGTTATTAGTTTTTATTTCCGCCAAATTCCCGGCTGTTTGGTTTTGTTCTGTTATGTTATGTTCTGTTGGGTTTGGTTTTGTTATATAAGCGGCCAGAATTTGCGGGGAATTCCCAGCGTTTTCTGAAATCCAGTTTAATTTTATCATAACTTCAATGGCGTTCTTGACTTGTGATTCTGGCACGTCAATCAAGAAAGAAAGCTCCGGAATTGGTGGCAAAATGCCCCTTTCGCCCCTTTTGGCGTCTCCCGCAATTTCCAGACATTTCAGGAAAATTCCGAAAACCTGCATAGCGTTCTCACGGCCAGCAACATTTAGCAGCCGTCGATACCCCTCGCCCTGTTTCCTGCCGTTAGCTTTTTGGCGGATATAATCAAGTGGTTTTGCGCGAAGTTCATCTCCAGTTCTTGCAGGCTGACCTTTAGAATTTACCTCATATCTTTCAAGCCATTCTGTTATTTTGTAGGTCATTATTGTTTATTCCTTTGGTGCGTCAAGTGATTTATTGCCATAGTTATTTCAACTCCAATTATTTTTACTCCAAGCGGCATTCCTTTATAATTCTTGTTCCATTCTACAAACTTATATTCCGCCGGCATTCTTGATAGGCATTGTTCCGGCGTCCCCTGCCCTAATTCAATGCCTATTTGCTTTTTATGGCCTTTTATTTCAACTATGGCTATCATCTTATTTTTGGGTTATGACTCGTCATTATGGATAAATACTTTATATGTAGCATCCGGCCCAAAAGCTTTTTGTAGCGATTCGAGCGATTTAAAGGCAGGTACAACACCAATACAACCCTCTGGGCCGGGAATATTTTTGACAATTTCTGTGTCAATCTTCAAAGCTATCCATATTTTTTTAAATTTCATACTTTCGCTCCTTTTGGTGCATCAACTGATTCAATGCCTATTTTTTCTTATCGAATAAAAAATTCATTCGCTGCCTGTTTTTCTCAGGTATAGCCATATCTAAAATTGGTTCAGGCAAAGAATCATCTAATGCCCAATTCAGATATTTGTCGCAGACTATCAGGCATCTATCTTTATCTTTGCATTCAGGGTAAGGATTCATAGTTTGCTCCATTTACTTAAAATGCTATCTTAACTATTGCAAACTTGCGCGGTGTCCAATATCCGGTTTTTGGTATGGCAAGAATAGCATTTCTAAAACCAATAGCTTCAAGATAACTTGTTGAGCAATATTGCTTGCTCCAAAAATCGGCTGCTGACCAATTTCCATTGCGATATTGGCAAATCACCATATAAAGTGTTCCTGTAACTAATATTTTTTTATGTACTCCTTTTGCTCTCATTTTTTACTCCATTTCATCAAGTCTATCAGTTCAATCTTTATCATCCTCTACAAAATCAGAATCGCAACCCATTCCTATTCCGAGCGATTGTGCTATAATACCCGCTTCTTTAAAAATTACCTTTTCCATTAAAACAACTCCACAGCTTTTTATTCCTTGCAAATCCTTAACTAACATTGGACAGGGCAAGTTATCTGCTGATATACCACATAAGCGACCAATTTCACATACTTCTAACGAGCAACATTTTCCGCACCTTTTACAGGCCGAAGATTTAACTATATCTTTGGCGACACCATTAATGATAGCATCAGCAGTTACATCTTCTGTTGTTTGAGGTTTATTTGACATTGGATGTTTCCTTTTTTGCTTTACGAAGTTTTTCTTTTTGGTCTTTCCACCATTCCGGGTTTGGGTCTGGTATGACTATCCCTATTCCTGCTATAATCGTCCTAAATCGTTCAAAAAAATTAGCGGCTTGTAATGTACTCATTTTGCTTAAAGTTATCCTGCGGCCTTCCTCATCATTTGTCGGGCATATTATGTAAGCAAGCTCAAGCAAAAAATCAGGCGTTAAACCTTGCCCTTTTGGTATCCTGTCAACGAGTAAATATTTCAGTAGTCCTGAAACGTCTATACCTTCATCGTTTGCTTGTGCTATGGTCTGGGCTATCATTAAGCCAAAAACAGTTTTAACTTGTTGATATGATTTTTCTTTTGGTATGCGTTTTAACTCAACTGTGTATCTGCCTGCCGGTGCGTTTTGCCAAAACATATCAAGGTCTAAAGTTTTTAATTCTGGCACTGGTTTTTTACCGTCAAGCTTTTGTATGTAATATGTTATTTTGTCTTTTGCCATTTATTTATTCCTTAATAATTTCAGCTTCATCATTAAATAAATATATCGTATCGCCTAACATATCTTTGACATAGTATCCTAAATCATCAATAGGAATAGCATCAACTGTTTTGCCAACCATATCCTGACATTCAGGATAATTAGAAAGAGCAGTTACTTTTTTAATTTTTATCTGCATACGATTGATTTTCTAAACTCTATCCTTGTTGATGCTTCCTTGGCCGGTTGAGCCTTAAAATTCTTTTCAATCTGCTTCCAAGTAACAAGCCAGCGGCCACAAGCAACGTCTTGACCTTTTATAAGCATTTCATCTCTTGTCGCTGCAAGCTCGTCATATTCTTTTGTTGCTGGTTCGAGTTCCGCCATTCTTTCCAGTACACTTTCCAATTCGGCGTTATCGACTACTTCTAAATTTCCGCCTGTTGAATATTCGGGACAGCAGAAAGAAAAGAATTGACAGCTTGGACACATATCAGGGTCGTTAATACCTGTCGGGACGGTATTAGTTTTAATCGCCCCATTTATGGTTTTTGCTTTTTCGAGAAGCGAATCGCAGTATGCCATATCTAAAGCAAAATCTATCAGTTTCATATCGTAAAGATTCGATTTATTAACCAATAGAATAAAACAAGTTCCGAGATTGTGAGCTAATGCGTAAAGCTGTAATTGGCCTCTATATTTTCGAGTCCAAGAATACCGGCCAAGAGAATTGTAGTCGTTCACCCGTGAGAATATGTTTGGCGACATTGTTTTGATGTCAATTACGCCCAAAGTTTCCCATACACCTTGCTCATTATATACTTGCAGGAATCCGTCAATCGTGCCGCTTATCTGATATTCTTTAAGCAGGTTGTCATTTGTACTGGTTTGGCTCCCAACGATACGCCATAGAGGACTTGACGATTGTCCAACTTCTGATACGATTCTTTCAATGACAGGCTCTAAAATATTTCCTGTTTCAAATATTCCCTGTAAATCGTCTTTTGTTTTTACAGCCTTATCCCACGCAGCCCGCATATAGTAAAGTTTTCGCAAGCAAGGGTCGTCTAATGCAGATATACGGTTGACGTGCTGTTGAACGACTTTCTTCTTGCGATTGAGAACAGTATTAATGCCAGTTGCAATAGTATGCGTCCCAAATCCCGCCAAAGTTGCCGACTTTAAAGTTTCCATTATTTGACCTGCTCTTTCTTAAATGTTTCCCAAAGAGTTTTTGCGTTTTTCAATGCAATATCGAGCCGTTGACCCTTGACAAGTTTTGCCGAATCAATACCCTGTACCAGTTTATTATCTTTTTTACTGTAAAAAGAAGTCAAGGCTTTACAGGAAGATTTAGCAACTTCCAATTGGTCTGATACCTCAGACATCTCCTCGATTGTGTAAACGCCTTGTTCATCAACTGCGATGCCATAACAAGCGTTTGCAATTTCCATAAGAAGCCTGCCAAGTTCAGCCTGTTTTAACTGGTCGTCTCCTGACGTGCCGCCTTGCGTGCCGCTGGCGTGAGTAATCTTTGCTGACTTATTGGCGTCCTCACCTACTTTACCCATAATCTCCGCAAATCGCTTCGCCGGTATTCCGCGTAAACCTAACAATGCTTTTATGGCGTTACCGTTAAAAATATGATATGCCGCGTCCCTGATGTCGTTCTCGTTAATATCTTCAATGGCCCTAAAAGCATCACTTTTGAAACCGAGAAATTTGTCTCGCGTGCTGTATGTACCTTGTGCGTAAATAAGCCTGTCTCCCATCGCTGCCTTGCCCTCAAAAACATACCTATAGCCCTTGCCGAGCGAATCCGTAAATTCTTCTTTTTTGTTCGTTACCTCAAACACTTTTATTCCAAAATGCCTCGCTACTCTTTCCGCTCCGGCAGACGATAGACAAACAATCGCTTTATCACCTTCGCCGAACTGCTTCCAATCTTCGGGGTAAGTTTGCGTTATCAGGATTGTGTTTATGGCTTGTGCAAATCGCACCGCCAGAGACGCTTTCTTTTCGAGAACCGCAAGCATTAAGTCTGGGTCGCCCTCACTTAATACATTCGCCAATTCAGTTGACGGGCTTTCCACTGGCTCCGGTTCAGGTCTTAAATCATTTTCTTTTTCAGTTGCCATTTTTCTATCCTTTCATTCCCATAAAACCACTGGTTAGGCGTTAAGTATTTACTATTTCTGGCTCGGAATTATATAAAGTTATGCGTTGCATAAAACTTTGTATTTCTACTGGCGTTAAACCATTGTCTGAAAATCCCGCTGCGTGCATAATTGCCTCTTTGATATTCTTGCCGTCTTTGCTCAGACTGTTTTCACCATCAGGAAAATACCCGCCTCGGTAGTCAATTTTGAAACCATCGCTGAAATTCCTAATTGTTATGCCAATATGCGGTAGTCTCTGTTTTACCATTAATTCTGCAATTACCTTAGCATTATTCTGTAAGTCAATTCCTACGGCTTTAATTTGTTGCTCTATTTGTTCTATGTTCATTTTATTTCTCCATTTTCTACTTGTGAGATTGCTTGCTTGACTAAAAATAATGTCTCTACACTTAAATAATCGTAATAGCTCTTATCTTTAACATCTTCCCATACAGCCTTTAATGCCTTCAACATCACTGCGTTGTCGAATTGAAGCTTGCCGAACCAACATTTTTCACAAGTACTCATTTATACACCTCTCGAATTATTATAATGATTTTCTAAACTGGTTCTCTCGTTATCAGGCAGTTCCGTAAAATCAATTTTTCTCAGAAACTCAAAACAGTACGATACTCCTGCAAAATGTTCTTCTGCATCAACTACATTTTTTTTACAACCTGTACCAGTTAAGTTATATCTGCATTCATCGCAAAGAGTCATTGTTCAATCTCCTAAAACCAAAGGCCGGTAAATTCCGTTTGCTTGAGACACATCAGAAATGTATTTCCAGAAAATGACCGGCCTTTTGGATTCTATTCGTATTGTTTTAGTCTCAAGCATTTGTATATATCCTAATAATTGTTTCGTCATTGTCAAGAGAAAACTTTAATTATTTTTGGTATTGATATAGTTGACTCACCATAACGCTTTTTGTCCTTTTCATACTTCATCTCCCCATGCATCCCATCCTTCTGTCTTTTGGCGGGCAAACAATTCTATGCGGGGTAAGTCCCCAACAAGTTGAATAATTCTGTCCCGCACTTCGGCTGGTTTTTTAGAGTGTTCTTCAATAGGACTTACAACTAATTGTCTAATACCCGCTGAAATTCTATGGGGGTTGCCTTTTGTTGCTAAAATACATAATTCTATATTTGCTCTCGTCCACCTTCCCTGCCCCATAAAATAGGAATCAGCCTTTTTGTTTTTCTTTACCCAAGCGAAGGCAAGACTTTTATACTCAAATCCCCAAGCCGTTACCACTTTCATAAATTCATTTAGCTTTGGAGCAGTTACCCAAAGAAACAAAACACAGTCTTTGTCTGAAATGTCTTTAACAGGTAAAAGACAAATATCTGCAAGAGACAAAACTTGATAATGGTCTGTTACACTGGAGTTCATCATCTCCCCTTGATACTTCCAGGGCGGGTCGGCGTAAATTATCTGATATTTTTTGTCTGGTAATTTCATTATTTATCCCTTTGGTGCGTCAAATGATTCGTTGCCTTTCGTAAAATTAAATCCTGCATCTATTCTATCGCCAACCGTTTCATCTTCGCCATAACGACAACGACTAACTCTTTGTTCGTCTTTAATTCTTAATCTACTTTCGTGATTTCTTTCAGCCTTTGGTTGGCATTTATGATTGGCATCGAGATATTGACCACAAACAACACAACAAAATCCTACTTCGGCCAATTTTTTCTTATCTTCGTTTGTTAATGCAGTAATCATTATATTTTACTCACTTCTATCTTAAGTTTTATCTTATCCACCAAAGGCCGCAACCGTTTCTTTCGCCGTCAATTTTGACGAAACCGTTTTGTATTAAATCTGCACGTCTCCGCCATATCTGGTCTCTTGTTAGAATTCCGTGCAAGTATTCGGCCAATTCGTACTGGTTGCTACCATTATGCTGCCTTAAACAATTCAATATTATTTGGCAATGAGCCGCAGCGGTTCCAGTATTTATAATCTCCTGCCCTGTTTTTACGGACGTTACAGGGTCAACAGTTCTGTGCCGCTGCATAAAATCTAAAACAATCTGGCCTTTTGCGTCACGCATTATTTTCTCCTTTTCATTGCAAGTTTATAATTGTTTCGCCATTGTTCTAAATTTTGACGGTCAAACTCTGTTATCTTAATTAATGTTACATTGTTGGCATCGTGGAGTTTGTAATAATTGTCAGAAGTATCATATTTTATACTTGCCAGTTCAGAGTTTAAATTATTAATCTTTTTTTCAAGTCGGTCAAATCTCCGACCTATACCGAGAGCTAAACAGATAAACATAAAACCGATAATTGTAATTGATAATTTTGCGTTTGTCATTTTGCAGCCTCTATTTCTGAGAGAAGATTTCTTGCGAACATAACTTGTTTACAAATATCGCAGTTACAATATTTATTTGATGGATACTGCGATAACTTCCTTAACTCCTCTACAAGTCTGTCGTGGTAATTAACCGCAAGACAAATAAATTTAGCGTTGGCAATAGAGTCGCCGCCGTGAAACATATAATAACAAGACGCTAATTGTTCTTTGCCTTCCGGCAGAATAGCTTTAACTTCTTCGCCTTTTGTTCTTTCAATCATAAAATCCTCACAATCCAGCAGACTAAAAATAAAATCGCCAAATCTGCCAATGCAAGAAAAACCATTGTTGTAAAATGCTTCTTATCCATTTCAATCTCCATAATTTTTTAAAAAGCGGCCACCGCAGGAACGCCCTGCATAAATTCAAGCTAAATATTTCCCAATCTTTTTTTCGTGGCCGCTATTAACTTTCAAAGAGACTGCCGGAACCGCATCTACACACTTGACTACTTTTCCGGCCAGTCTCAGAACTTTTAAAAGGTGGGCAAGATTTCACTTGCTCAAACTTATACTTCTATAAGTTCTAAGGCATTGCTTTACAATGTCGCCACCCTTTTTACTTCCAAAGAGCAAATTATTCTTCTTTTATCAATTCGCAGTCTCGCCAACTTTTCAAAACAAGACGTTCGATTTTAGTCCAATACTTTAATTTCTCCATTTCCTTTTTATCCGATGCAGGGAGTTTATTTATTTTTTCCCTTATTTCAGGAACACAACCTACTTCTATACATTTCGCAACGGCTTTGAAACTAAAAAGGTTAAACTTTTCGAGCCAATATTTTCTTTCGTTTTCAGAATTAGGCAAAATACGCAGAAGTTTACACGTCAACCATTTTTTATATGTAAGACTGATAGAAAAGCTAATATTCCCGCCAGAGCTAATATACCCGCCAGAGCTAATATACCCGACAGAGCGAATATACCCGCCAGAGCTAATATCCCCGCCAGAGTAAATATACCCGCCAGAGCTAATATCCCCGCCAGAGCTAATATCCCCGACAGAGCTAATATACCCGCCAGAGTAAATATCCCCGCCAGAGTAAATATCCCCGCCAGAGCTAATATACCCGCCAGAGCTAATATACCCGACAGAGTAAATATTCCCGCCAGAGTAAATATCCCCGCCAGAGCTAATATACCCGCCAGAGTAAATATACCCGCCAGAGCTAATATCCCCGCCAGAGCTAATATACCCGCCAGAGCTAATATACCCGCCAGAGCTAATATCCCCGCCAGAGCTAATATCCCCGCCAGAGCTAATATACCCGCCAGAGC
>Ga0172380_10002208_pt1 | contig 30970 bp, 31 predicted proteins | sample Leawe162metaG_FD_119747 | JGI IMG/M metagenome (GOLD analysis project Ga0172380, IMG submission 119747) | Leachate microbial communities from a municipal landfill in Southern Ontario, Canada - Leachate well 162 metaG | ecosystem: Engineered > Solid waste > Landfill > Unclassified | place... | reverse complement strand
GCGCCGAGTTCGAGCAGGGTCTGCCCCTCTTTTGTGGGTGGGGTGGTGAGCATGAGGTCGGCCAGAACCATGGCCGCCTCCCAAAGCTTTACCCAGAAGGGAAATTCTCCCACATCCTCGAAGGGATCTTTCCCTCCCAGGAGCGGTTCGAGGTCGGTGACTTGGAGCAGCTGAATTTCCTTGCCGCGCAGGCGCAGCGGCTCGAAATCCACCTTGTAGTTTTTGCGGATTTCCCGGAGCCGGGCATACTGTTTTTCAGGGAGCTGGGCAGGATCCATCGAGGTCTCCATGGCGGCGAAGGATGGGCTTGTTTTTTTATCTTTGCAGGAAAAGGGCGATCAGGACCAGGGCCGCCAACAGAAAGCGGTAGTAAGCGAAGATGGCAAAACTTCTGGCCCGGATGTACTGCATGATGAAGGAAATGAACAGGTAGCCGGAGATGGCCGCGGCCAGAAAACCGGCGGCATAGAGCATGGTTTGCCCTTCCGCCAGGCCATTGGCGATGATCTTTGGAATTTCATGCACTCCGGCTCCGAAGATGATGGGCGCGGAAAGCAGAAAAGAGAAGCGGACCGCAGCCTGGCGGGTGAGCCCCATGGCAAGGCCGCAGGTGATGGTGCTGCCGCTCCGGGACACTCCGGGGATGATGGCGCAGGCCTGGGAAATGCCGATGAGCAGGGCGTCAACCAGGGTTATTTTCTCAAAATTACGGGTGCGGTTGCCTGCGCGATCCGCCAGGAGGAGCAGGAGCCCGGCCCCGGCCAAGGCTGCCGCCACCATGGCGGGATGCCGGAAATAGGTTGCCGCTGTTTCTTCCAGAAAAAGGCCGGCCAAGGCTCCGGGGATGGTGGCCATGGCGATGAAGATGGCCATCCCGCGCAGACGTCGTGTTTCTGCTTGGTCCTTGTGCAGGCCGAGGACAGCCTTTGCCATCTGCAGGAAATCATCCCGGAAGTAGGCGAGGATCGCCAGGAGGGTGCCAAGGTGCAGGGCCACGTCAAAGGCCAGGTCGGACTCCTGGGCGCCGAGAAAATAATGGGCAAGGGCCAGATGGCCGGAGCTGGAGACGGGCAGGAATTCCGTGGCGCCCTGGATGATGCCGAGAATGATCGCTTCAATGATGTTCATGGTGTGGCACTATACGAAAGGGCGGGGGAAAAGTAAATACCGATGGGACGCGATGTGTATGAATAAAAAAAGCCCGGCCATAGGCCGGGCTTTGGGATGCGCCTGTAACAGGTCATCAAGAGGGGATTAGCAACCCTCAACAGCCTTTTTCTTCTTGCCAGCTACGATCTTGCCGTCTTTTACTTCAACCTTGTCGCCAACCTTGGCAGCGCCTTCCACCGTGGATACGGCGCCGGCGCAATCAACGGTTACCTTGGTGCCGTCAACGGCGGTTACTTTGCAGTCAGCAGCGAAAGAAACCGCTGCGGTGCTTACAACAAATGCCATAGCCATTGCCAAAGAAATCATCTTCTTGCTCATGTTCATCTCCTCCTAAGTATTATTTGAGAATGTCCTGTTATCCGAAACAGGAAAAATGAATCGTCGTTCAGTAAGTATACGACAGGGGCACAGGATGTCAACCGGAAAATTGCTCCTCCTATTTGAGGATGGCGTTGAGATCCTTCACCAGGGTCTGGTGGTCCACATAGCCATCGTAGCGTTTGACCACATTGCCTTCCTTGTTTACCAGAAACGAGGTGGGAATGCCGAGAATGCCGCCGAAGGCTGCGGGCGTTTCCGAATCGCTGAGCAATACGGGATAGTTGATCTCCATCTTCTGGGCGAATTTGTCAACCAGGGAGGCGCCGCCCTGATCGGTGGAGATGCCGATCACGGTGAAGCCCTTTGGCCCGTACTCCTTTTGGAGTTTGATGAAATCCGGGATTTCCTTGCGGCAGGGAGGGCACCAGGTGGCGAAGAAATTGATCAGCATCGCCTGGCCCTGGTAGCCGCTGGACTTGACCGCTGCACCATCCTTCACGGAAGGCAGGGTAAAGGCCGGCATCTTGGTGGCACCCTGGGCAACGGTGGCCATCAGGGCGAAGAGGGCAAGGGTGATGGCCAGAAGGCGGCCTTTTGCCGCCAGGGATTTCATGATCTGCATGGGCTTCTCCTGAGTATGATGTATGCCGCCGACACGGTTTGTAAGCTTTTACCAAAATAGAATTTATTTACCCTCTTTTTCAGGGAAACAAAAGGGAAAATATCGGGCCGGCGCCGGAGGCATTCAGGAGGGCATGTTGCCCTGGCAAAGACGCTCCCCCCGGGCGGAGATCACTACCTCCCGCACCGGAATGGTCTTGCCGGAGCGGGAAAGGGCCTGGGAGACAATATGGCGCATGTTCCCGCAGCAGGGCACCTCCATGATGGCCATGGTGATGCTTTTGATCCCCGACGCGGCAAAGATCTCCGTGAACTTCTGGATAGCGCTTTCCGCCTCGTCGAATTTGGGGCACCCCACCATGACCACCTTGCCGCTCAGGAGATCGCGGTGAAAATCCGGGTAGGCCACGGACACGCAGTCCGCCGCGATCAGGAGGTCGGCGCCTTTGAGAAAGGGCGCGCTGGGCGGCACCAACCGGATCTGCACCGGCCAGTGGCTCAGGGCCGAACCGGCGGCCGCGCCGGGCTGAACCGGCGCATTGGCCGCCTGGCAAGGGGTGGCAGGGGCAAAGGTCTGCAAACGTGCCGAGGGGCAGCCGCCAACGGGCGGGGCGGGTTGGGGTTTTGCCGTCTCCCGGTTTTTGAGCAGCTCTTCCACCGCCTCTTCGTCAAAATCATCCGCCTCCCGCTCGATGATGCGCAGGGCGCCGGTGGGGCAGTGGCCCAGGCAGGCGCCCAGGCCATCGCAGTATTTTTCCGCAAGCATCCGCGCCTTGCCGTCCACGATTTGGAGGGCGCCTTCCGCGCAGTTGATAATGCACTCGCCGCAACCGTTGCAGAGGTTCTCGTCTATCTCAATAATCTTTCGCATTATCTTCATGGTCGTATCTCCGTTAACCCTTGAGCAGCACTTTGGCGGCTAGCTCGGCTCCTGTCTTGGTGAGGAAGGAGCGGTCTATGATCTTCTGCAAATGTTCCGGCGGGCTGGCCACATCCTTTTGTTTTTCTTCCAGGTTGGTGATCAGGTCCGCGTCGTAGAGCACCTTGAAATTCATGGTCTCCTCGGGTCTCGGCACATGGTGGTGGCCGATGATGTCGCAGATTTCGTCGATGAGCGGCTGCGGCGCGCCAAGAGCGGTGAGGATATCCCTGGCCACCGGCGGGCCCTCGATATGCTGGTACTTGGGCGACGAGCTGTTGTACTTGCGTTCCGATTCCTTGATGCCGATGTCGTGGAGATAGGCGGTGATCTCCACCACCGCCGGGTTGCACTCCTCCCGGGCGGCGATCTCCATGGCATGGCGGGCCACCCGGCAGGCGTGGCCGATGCGGCGGAAGTCGTCGCCAAAGTAGCGCTTCATCTCCACCGCCACCCGCTCCTTGAGCAGTTCCTGCTTCTTGGCCAGCAGCTCCGGGGGCAAGGAACCCAGGCACTGCGCGGCGTATGGACAATACGAGGCACAGCCGAAGTCGTTGTTGGGGTTGAGCATCTTGGTCCCGCACGTGCCGCACTTGCGGCTCACGTCATCCTTGAAAAACTCGACACTGTTGCCGCATTTCGGGCAGGTGGCCTCGAATACGGCGTTGGCGTCCCAGTAGCGGCTGTCCTGGCCGGGGCATTGCATGACTCGCTCCTTCTGTGGCGCGGCTCGGGCGGCGGAGAGAGGGCCGCCGCCCGAGCCGTTTTCTTATCCGAGGATCGCTTTCAGATCCTCGGCCGGGGTGGTTACCGGCTTGATGGCGAAGTTTTTCACCAGCACATCCAACACGTTGGGGGTGATGAAGGCCGGCAGGGAGGGTCCGAGCCGGATGTTCTTGATCCCCAGGTTCAGCAGGGTCAAAAGAATGACCACCGCCTTCTGCTCGTACCAGGAAAGCACCAGGGAGAGCGGCAGGTCGTTGACCCCGCACTCGAAGGCGCCGGCAAGGGCTACGGCGATCTGGATGGCCGAGTAGGCGTCGTTGCACTGGCCCACGTCGAGCAGGCGCGGGATGCCGCCGATATCGCCCAGTTTCTTGTCAAAGAAGCGGAACTTGCCGCAGGCCAGGGTCAGCACCATGCAGTCCGCCGGGATCTGTTCCACCAGCTCGGTATAGTAGTTGCGGCCCGGCTTGGCCCCGTCGCAGCCGCCCACCAGGAAGAAATGGCGAATGGCCTTGGATTTTACCGCCGCGATGACCTTGTCGGCCACGCCCAGGACGGTGTTTCTGGCAAAGCCCACCAGGACAGAGTCCTTGTCCACCGTATCGGTGAAACCGGGCAGGGCCAGGGCGCGGTTGATGACCGGGCTGAAATCCTTGCTCTCGCCGATGTGCGTTACTCCGGGCCAGCCGACCAGGCCGGTGGTGAAGACGTTATCCTTGTAAGAGTCCAGGGGCTTCTGGATGCAGTTGGTGGTGAAAAGAATGGCCCCCGGAAATTCGGGCATCTCCTTATGCTGGTTCTGCCAGGCCGTGCCGAAGTGGCCGTAAAAATGGCTGTGCTTCTTCAACTCGGGATAACCGTGGCAGGGCAGCATCTCGCCATGGGTGTAGATGTTGATCCCCTTGCCTTTGGTCTGCTCAAGCAGCATGGCCAGATCCTTGAGGTCATGGCCCGTGACCAGGATGCACTTGCCCGGGATATGCCCCAGGGGCACCGGGGTGGGGGTCGGATGGCCGTAAGTGGTGGTGTTGCCCGCATCGAGCAGCTCCATGGCCTTGAGGTTTACCTCGCCGCATTTCAGGGCGAGACCAACCAATTGGTCCAGGCCCAGATCCTTGCGGGTCAGCTCGCCCATGGCCTCATGGATGTAGGTATAGACCGCGTCGTCTTCCTTGCCGAGGATGGCGGCGTGGTCGGTGTAGGCGGCAAGGCCCCGCAACCCGTACATGGTGATCTGCTTCAAGGATTGCAGGTCCGGGTTGGCGTCCAGGGTGGTGATGAAGTTCAGGGCCGCGCCCTGGGCTTCCAGACCGGCCAGGGAGTCGGCCGGGGTAAAGGTGGCGGCTGGGGCGGTGGAATCGATCTTGCCGCCCGCCGCGGTAACCTTTACCTTCAACCCCTCACGCAGGGCAACGGTCTTGCGGATCAGGGCCTCAAAACGGCTGGGGTCAAAATCCACATTGGTGAGACAGGAAAAAATAGCCTCGCAGGTGAACCGGTCGACTCCGCTGTCGACAACCCCGACCTTGCGGCCCGCGGCGGCAACCAGGCACAAACCCTGGACGGCATGGGTCAGCAGGTCTTCAAGCCCTGCCACGGCTTCATTTTTTCCGCAGACTCCGATAGCGGTGCATCCGGTTCCCTTGGCGGTCTGTTCACATTGGTTGCAAAACATGGCACTCTCCTTGTTTGATGTAAGGTTGTTGAAATCGCAGATAAGCGCAGACTTCGACAAGCGCGATTTCAACGGTTATTCCTTTGTCACTCGTTGAATCTGTGCTACGGACCTGTGGCCCTCTTCTTTTTTACGAGTTCATTAGGATTGGTGTAACCCGTATTGGTGCATTTGTTGAGCAAACTATAGCGGTAATTATCCCCCCGGGCGTTGACTTAAATCAAGAAGAAAGAGTTTTTTTGTCCGGTTTCTTCTTTTTAACCCAGGACTGTGTCGCCGGGAATAAGAGGAAAAATTTTCTCCCCTTTCGCGCCGCGAATCGGGATTGTTCGCGGATGTTTTTTGGTGCAATATGCCGGAATAGTTATAGAAAATATAAAATGGTGGTGGGGGGAGGAGAGGGAACGGATTTTGCTTATATTGCGGGCAAGGGGAAAATTATTCTTGCAAGGAGCACGGCGATGAGTCCACTGATCAGTCACCAGTTACTCGATATCGGTCTGGGGGAGGAATTCCCCAGGCAAGACACAGGCGGGAGTATATCCGGGAAAGTTTTTCAGGATGGGTGCCCAGGGCAGCGCACAGGCTATCAGCCGTATGGAGAGAACGGATCGCCAGACAATGAGGATCGCCAAAGACCTTCAGGGTTTCGCCTGTGAACCAGAAGGGATACAGCTGGCAGAAATAGGGGCGGGCCTGTTCCGGAAGCAGGCAGCCGCTCGGGCCGAGCAGGGAGCATTGGCCCAGATTGTTCTGGGCCAGGCGCAGATGGTGTCCGCCCAGGGGGAAGGAACCCAGCGCCTCATGTTCGCTGCCGGGGAAAAGTGCCTGTATCCCCTGGATAAAACTTTGGGAGTTATGTTCCCTGACCACAAACCTGCCGTTTTCGATCCACGGGACAAGGCGCACCATGCGCTGCCACTCTTCAGCGGAGAGGGGGGCAACCAGCTCTTCTTCGCTGGTGCCGCAGCGGCAACAGGTTGGGCCCTGGTTGGCGCATTCCGCGCAAATTCCCGGATTTCCGCAGAAAGTTGTGTTTGGATTTTTGACGAAATCCATATTGAGCATGGCCATAAACCTCCCGTATCATTCGTATCGGGAGGGCGGCCGTGGGACTTGAGGATTTTTTTTCACCCTGTTTTTCAGGGGTTGGAAACAGGGGATGGCGACCGCTGGAGATCAAGGCCCGGCGGCTTTTCCGGCAAGCCGGGGAAAAAAATTGGCGCGAAAGAGAGGGCGAGATGCTACTATGCCCACGTTGTTTATCCGGTGCGGCAGAGGCTCAATAAAGACAGGACGACGGGATGATGGAATATTTTTTGGTGATCGGCGCGTACCTTATCGGCTCAATCCCTTTTGGTCTGGTTTTGGGGAGAGTGGCAGGGGTTGACGTGCGCGCCGCGGGCAGCGGCAACATCGGCGCCACCAATGTTGCGCGGCTGGTCGGGAAAAAGCTCGGGGCACTGACCCTGGTCTGCGATGCGTTCAAGGGTATCCTGCCGATGCTGGCTGCGCGGTGGCTTCTGGAGGACTCCGGTCAGCGGGAACTCTGGATTGCGCTCTGCGGCGGCGGGGCTTTTCTCGGGCATCTCTACCCGCTGTATCTCAAATTCAAGGGCGGCAAGGGCGTGGCAACGGCGCTGGGCATCTTTCTCTATCTTGCGCCGGTGGCCGCATGTCTCGACCTGCTGATCTTTGTCGGGGTGGTGTATAACTGGGGCTATGTGTCCCTTGGCTCACTCACCGCGGCCCTGCTGATGCCGGGGCTGGTCTGGCTGCTCACCGGCTCGGCGAGCAACACCGTGCTGGCCTCCGGGATCGGGGCATTGATCTGGGTCAAGCACCGGGACAACATCGTCCGGCTCAGGAAGCACGAGGAAAAGAGCTGGAGAAAAAAAGACGTTGATTCAGGAAGCGCATGACCAACGATGAATGGAAAAAGATCGTGGAAGCCAAGAATCTTCTGGGGTTGCCGGATCAGGCTACCCTGGCGGAGATAAAAAAGGCCTACCGGAGGCTCTGCAAGGAGCACCATCCCGATCTTGCCCCCCACAGGCCGGAAGGGCCGGGGCTGGAAATGCATCGGCTCACCGAGGCGTGCCGGATTTTGCTGGAGTATGGGAAAAAGTACAAGATTCCCCTGGTGCCGGGGGAGGATCAGCCCCTCGAGGGGGAAGATTGGTGGATGGCCCGTTTCGGGGATGATCCGCTCTGGGGTCCGGGCCGCGGCACATGACTCCGCAGCCCGGGACTTCTTCCTACTCCATGAATTTCTTGTCGGTGGTGATCTCGGCCCGGCTTTGCAGATAGGCGAGCCAGGCTTCCATGACCTGCATCTGTTTTTCCTGGGTCAGCATCTTCCGGAGCGCTTCTTTCTGGCTGGCGAAGGCTTCCTCGCTTGCCGGTTTGCCTTCCTTGAAATGGAGCACGTAGAAGGTTGAGCCGTTCTCGGCGATCTCTTTCGGGTACGGCGAGGCCCCGCTGAGTTTCAATCCTTGCGCGGCCACGGGGGCAGGCAAGCCGCTGGCCGCCTGCTGGCTCCTCGTGAAAAAAGAGGTCTCCTGCACGTTGTTCCTAGTCTTTTCCGCCTCGGCAACGAGGGAGCCTTCCTTCCTTGCCTGGGCCAACAGGGCCACGGCGCCATCCTTGGCCTTGGCATGGGCCTGCTCGTTAAGGAAATCCTTTTCCACCCGGGCGCGGACCTCGGCCAATGCGGGAATTTGGGGTTCCTTTACCTCGTCAAGGGAGACAATGGCGTAGCCGCCTTTGGTCTCAAGCAGCGAACTCAGCTCGCCCTTTTTCAGGCCGAAGATGGTTTTGAGCAGAGTGGGCTGGCCTGCCAGCGCCGGGGGAGGGCTGGTCTGGGTAAAGTAGTCGGTTGTCTGCACCGGCGTTGCAGCGTTGGCCGCATACTTATCCAGGCTGCCGGCCTGAATAATTCCCTCGTAGGCCTGGTTTGCCAGCTGGAAGGTAAGATCCTTGCCGCGCTGGGCCTTGAGTTCAGCGATGATCTGCTCCCGCGCCTGCGCCAGGGTGGTCACGCTTGCCGGTTTGATTTTTTCAAGCTTGATGAGGTGGAGGCCGAATTGGGTTTCCACGACTCCGCTGACCTCTCCTTCCTTGAGGGCAAAGGCCGCCTCGGCAAAGGGCTCAACCATCTGTCCCTTGCTGAAAAAGCCAAGGTCTCCGCCATTTTTCGCGGTTGAATCCTCGGAATGCTCCTTGGCCAGTTGGCCAAAATCCTTGCCCGCCTTGGCCAACGCCAGGATGGTTTCCAGTTTTTTGCGTTTGGCGGCTTGCAGCTCGTCACCCTCCTTGGGGTTTGACCGGATCAGGATATGCCGTGCCTGGCGTTGCTCGGGGGTGGAAAATTTCTCGGGGTTCAGTTTGTAGTACTGTTCGATCTCCTGGTCGCCCACCTGAATGGTGGCCCCGGCCTGTTCATTGAGAAAGGTGATGTAGCGGAGCTTGACCTGGGGTTCGGTCAGGTAGGTTTGCTTGTTCCCCTCAAAGAAAAGATTCAGTTCCTGATCGGCAACCGGGCCTGAACTCCGAAAACTATCCGCGCTGAAGGCGACATATTCGAGCTTGAGTTGATCGTTGTCAAAGGCGAACCGGTCCTTGAGCTCGCCGTCGGATATCCGGGCGAACCGGGAAAGATGGGCAAGGATCTTGTTGCGAAGGAGGTCGTTGCGCACGTTGTTTTCAAAATCAGCCGTGGTCATCCGCGAGGAGGCCAGCAGATTTTTATAGCGGTCGAGCTTGAAGATCCCTTCTTCCCGGAAGGCATCCATGCCCTGGATAACCTTGCGCACCTCGTCGCTGCTCACGATCAACCCTGCTTCCTTGGCCCCCTGCTGCATGACCAGCTCCTGGATCATCTGGTTCAGCACCTGCTGTTTCAGGTTCAGGGCCTCAAGCAGCCCGGCGGGCAAGGTGCCGCCGAATTGTTCCTGATAGCGGCTGAGGGCCTGGTTGTAGGTCCGCTGGAACTGTTGCGCGGAAATGCTCTGGTCATTGACCGAGGCAATGGCGTCGGGGCCGCCTTTCTGGCTTTTTCCCACCCCCCAGAAGACAAACACCAGGACGATGATAAGGATGGTGGCCTGGATATAGGTCGATTGGGCCTTGCGGCGCATGAAGTCGAGCATGTGTCACCTACTAACGTTAGGAATGAGAAGGCTGTTTTGTTAAAAATTCAGGACGTTATCCTAATTTTTTTCGTAAAGACCGTCAACCGATTTAACCGGAAAAGAGGATGGGGCTTTGGCCATTAGACCTTGGCCAGGTTTTCCCCCACCACCGTGTTCACCACCAGGGGGACATCAAGCTGCATGACCCCTTCCATGGCCTTCGTGACCGTCTCTGCTGTCGCCTCGATCTCCTGGGCCGGAACCTCGAAGACCAACTCGTCGTGGATCTGGAGCAGGAGCTTGGCACCCAGCCCCTGTTCGCCGAGCCGGTGGGTGGCGGCGATGGTGGCCAGTTTGATGATGTCGGCGGCCGTGCCCTGGATGGGGGTGTTGATCGCGGTGCGCTCGGCGAATTCACGGCTGGCCTTGTTGGAGCTGTTGATGTCGGGCAGCAACCTCCGCCGGTTGAGCAGGGTGGTGACAAATCCGTCCTGTCGGGCCTTTTCGACGATCTCTTCCATGAAACGCTTCACCCCGGCATAATGGGCAAAGTAGCGTTCGATGAAGGTGGCGGCCTCCTTGCGGCTCAGGTTGAGCTGACCGGCAAGGCCAAAGGCGCTGATCCCGTAAATGATCCCGAAGTTGATGGTTTTTGCCACCCGCCGCATTTCAGGCGAGATAAAGGCGGCATTGACCCTGAAGATCTCGGCCGCGGTCTGGCTGTGCACGTCCTGACCCGCGCGGAAGGCGGCAAGCAGGGCCGGATCCTGGGCATAATGGGCCATGACCCGCAGGTCGATCTGCGAATAATCCGCCGATAAAAAGAGCTGGCCCGGCGCGGCGACGAAGGCGGCCCGGATCTTCTGCCCCTCCGGGGTGCGGATCGGGATGTTTTGCAGGTTGGGGTTGCTGCTGCTCAACCGGCCGGTGGCGGTGACCGTCTGGTTGAAGGAGGTATGGACCCGCCCGGTTTTGGGATGGATGAGTTCCGGCAGCCTGTCCACATAGGTATTCTTGAGCTTGCTTAAGCTTCGGTGGGCCAGGATCGCCGCAGGCAGGTCGTGCTGCCGGGCCAGGCTTTCCAGAACCTTGACATCGGTGGAATAGCCGGTCTTGGTTTTTCTGCCCTGGGGCAACCCCAGCTTGGCAAAGAGGATCTCGCCGAGCTGGCGGGTGGAATTGATGTTGAACTCCTCCCCGGCCAGTCCATAGATGGTTTTTTCCAGCTCCGCCAGCTGGAGGCCGAAATCCTCGGACAGGCGGTGGAGCTGGGACTGGTCCACGGTGATGCCGGTTCGCTCCATTTGCACCAAAATGGGGACCAGCTCCATCTCCAGGTCGGAGAAAAGCTCCCAGAGGCCAAACTCTTCGAGCTGGGGGCGGAACCGTTGCCAGAGCAGAAAGGCGCCGGTCACATCCTCGCAGGAATAATCCTTGGCTGCCTCCGGGGCGACATAGGCAAAGCTGTCCGGCCGTTTGTCGCCTGCGGTGACCTCGCCGAAGCTGGTCAGCTGTTTGCCGAGCATCTCCAGGCACAGGTCGTCGAGCTTCTGGGAGCGGCGGGAAGGGTCGAGGAGGTAGGAGGCGATCATGGTGTCCCACAGGGGGCCATTGACAGGGAGGCCATGGTTTTCCAGGATGGGCAGATCGAATTTGAGGTTGTGGCCGAGCTTGGGCAGGGCGGGGTCGGAAAAAAGCGGGGCCAGGTTTTTTTGGGCCAGGGCCAGGTCCAGTTGGTTGGCCACCAGATTGCCATCCCCGTCTCGGTGGCCGATGGGCAGATAATAGGCCTCCTCGGCTGTGGCGCAAAGCGAGATGCCCACCAGTTCGGCCACCAGCGGGTCCAGGGAGGTGGTCTCCGTGTCCAGCACCAGCAAGGGGGACTTGGCCAGCTCGCGGCAGACCTTTTGGAGTTGGCTTTCGGTGGTGATCAGTTGGAATCCCTTGGTCTCCAGGGCAACGGCCTTGGAGGCAGGGGATTTCAGCAACCTGCTGAAATCGAGAAAGGTGTAGAGTGCCTGGAGTTTTTCCCCGTTGGGCTCGGGGATCTCGTATTCTTGCAGCTCCGGCGAGGCAAGGTCGTCTTTCAGGGCGATGAGTTGGCGGGAGAGAAAGGCGTTCTCGCGATCGGCCAGGAGTTTTTCCTTGAGCTTTGCCTGGGAGATGGTCTCGATATTCTGGTAGAGCCCTTCCAGTGAGCCGCATTGGTTGATCAGTTTCTCCGCGGTCTTCGGGCCGATGCCCGCCACCCCCGGCACGTTGTCCGAGCTGTCGCCCATCAGGGCAAAAAAATCGAGGAGGTGCTCCACCGGGATATTGTATTTTTTTTGCACTGCGGCGGGATTCATGAATACGTCCCGCATGGGATCCCAGACGGTGATGGTTTCAGAAACCAGCTGGAGCAGGTCTTTGTCTCCGGAGACCACGATCACCGGGTGCCCTTGGGCCGCGAGTTTTTTTGCCGCCGAGGCGATCAGGTCGTCGGCCTCGAAGCCCTGGCGTTCCAGGCAGGCGATGTTGTGGGCGGCGACGATCTCCTTGATGTAGGGGATCTGGCAGGCAAGGTCGTCGGGCATGGCCGGACGATTCGCCTTGTAGGCCGGGTACATCCCGTGGCGGAAGTTGGGGCCCCGCACGTCAAAGGCGATGCCGAGAAATCTGGGCGCCTTTTCCCGCAAAACCCGGAGCAGGATGTTGGTGAACCCATACACCGCATGGGTGGGCAGGCCGCTCTTGTTGGTGAGCGGGGCAATGGCATGGTAGGCCCGGTAGATGTAGGCGCTGCCGTCGATGAGGTACACAGGCTCTTGTTGGATCATGGGGCATGATACTACCAGCCGCATGGTCGTTTGGCAACACCGGCCCGCGTTCCGCTGTGCAGCATCTCGGGTCGCCATCGCGCCATGGCGGGGAAGGCGAGACCGGAAACCGGGTGGCGGACGGCCGGTTTCCGGTTGAATTACGGTGTTTTTTGGGGAGGGGAGTTTTTTATTTTAAGTTTGTAATTAAGATTCCGATATGATAAATACAAGGGTGTGGGTGAAGATAGGGACAGGGTGTCCCTGAGGCCTCAATCTCCATGAGTGGCTGCACGCAACCTGCAGGGAAGCAAGGATCCGGTCATGAAACTAACAGGCATTTTTCCACCGATCAAAACAGAGAAGGTTCAGGTAAGGAAATCTGAAGGCTCTGCCGCTGCCAGGGCTGAAAACGCCGCCCTGCCGACGGATCGCGTGGTCCTGTCGGCAGGATCCCTGGAGGTGCAAAAGGCCAAGGATATCCTTGACCAGACTCCGGACGTTCGCGCGGACAGGGTTCAGGCGCTCAAGGAAGAAATCGCCCGCGGCGAATATCAGGTCGATCCTTACCGGCTTGCCGATAAAATGATGGGCAGCCTGCTCTCCGAGACCTTGGTCAAGTAGAGCCCAGCCCATCCTCACGCCTTTCTTTTTCTCGTTGTTCCTCAAGGCAGTCCTGTCTTTTTCTCTTATTTCCGTCATTTTTCGTTGGTCGGCTATTCCGCGTGTTCCATGGTGAAAACGGGCCAGCAGGCGTCGTAGCGCGTGGGATCCTGCAGAACCTGTTTGGCCAGCCGCGTCTGGGGATTGATCGCCACCGGGCCGAGCAGGTTGGCCGTCATCCCTTCCGGGTTTTCCCTGGGGATGGTCAGGATGAGCAGAATATCCAGGGGGTGTTCCGGCAAGGCTTGCAGTTCCTGCCGGACTGGAGCGGAAATTTCCGGTTGGTACTGGGGGATCAGGATCGCGGCCTGGGTGACCACAAAGGCGAGCTTCGGGTCGTCCAGGGACTGGAGCCAGAGAAACGGGGACTCTTCTCCGTGTGGTTTGATAATGAACCGTTTTGAGCCAGGGAAGCCCAGGAAAGGGGAGGTCATGGTGATGATCTTCTCCGGGGTTACCGACAGTTGGCCGAAACGGCTGGTGGACACCGTGATTTCCCCATGTTTTTCCGTGCAGGTTGTCGTGGCCATGGCATGCATCATCCTTTCCTCCCTTGGGGCTGAAGAGCAGCGTATCGGGGTGCGGTTGTTTTCATCGTGGTTTTTTCCTATCTTTTATTTTCCGCTCTGCTGCGGCTTGATTCGTGTTTTGTCGGTGCTGAAAACAGAGGCGAGGGAAGAAAGATCCGCTGGAGCCTCCGCAGCCCGTGTATTTTCCTCCACGATGCGGAGGTAGATCTCTTCGCGGTGGACCATGACCTCGGCCGGGGCTTCCACCCCGATCTTCACCTGGCCCCCTTTTATCTCGAGAACCCGAATTTTAATGCCATCGCCGATGGCAATGGCCTCTCCTGGTTTTCTGGCAAGTATCAGCATTGTCTTCGCCCTCCCTGGCTTGATGGATGATGGAGTACGCTCTTCCCTGAACGCATTCTCCCTTTTTTACAAAGAGAAAACAATGCCTGGGAGCCGTTATGGAATAAAAAGTGACAGCCGGACCATTCCGTTACGACTCCCTTCGTTGCCGGCGCTGCTGCCGCGCCTGCCGTTTACGCGGCAAGATCATTTTGCCACGCGGCCTACTTGCTTACTTGAGATAGTCCACCAAGCTCAGCTGCATGGTTTTGGCCGCTGCCGCAAGGGCGGCCTCATAGGCCGTTTCCTTGCTTTTGAGCTCCAGCAAGGCCTTGGTGATATCGGTGTCTTCCTTTTCCGAAAGATTTTCCTTGGTGGATAATTCAAGGTTCGTATAAATCTGCTGCTGGACAATGATCCGGTTCGCCCGGGCGCCGAAGTCAGAGATCTGGCTGGTCAGGCTTTCCATTACCGTGTCGAAATCGGCGATGGACTTTTCAAGGGCCTGGACCTGCATCTGTTCATTGGTGATGCCGGACATGTCCAGAAAGCCGCTGGTGTCTTCGAAGGTAAATGAGTACCGGTCGGTATCGCTGGTCTCCAGCTTCAGGGCGCCGTCCGCGCTCCAGGAAGCGGTCATTCCCGGAATGCCGTTTATTTTCGCGGCAATGGAAACAGGGCTGTCCGTGGCGATATCCACTCCCACATCCATGGTGAAATCCCTGGGCGGATAATAGGAATGGTCGGTCACCGTGATGGAGATGGCGCCATCGGTGAATGATTTGTATGGCTGTTCAAGCCCCGTATTGCCGCTGTCAAGCGTGGCGGTGGTGTCCGTGGCATTATGGATGCCGGTGACGGTGCTGAAATTCTGGCCGCGCAGGGCGTCTTCAAACTGCTTGAGCGTTGAGAAAATTTCGGTGTCCATAACGGCGGTTTTCCCGTTTTTAGCCACCTCCAGGGTGCTTTCCTTGCCAACCTTGATGGCCAGATCATGGTCCGGATCACCGGCATAGCGGACATTGCCGTCTTTTTTCTGGATGGTGATCACCTGCAGCCGGCCATCGTCGGCCACATCCAGGCTTTCGCCGGTAACTACCACGCCGCCGCCGAGCCCAAGAGCTTCCAGGCCCGGCTCGTAGATGTCGGGCGCGGTGCCGATGGGGGTTGTTTCCACAAAAAACTGATGGGCGGAATCCAACTGGATCGAGCCGTAATAGACGGCGCTGGCCGGGGTATCGGCCGCCGCGCCGTTTAAGTGGGTAATATTTTCCCCGTTGGCCGAGGTCTGGATGTGCAGGTTGCGGCCATCCTTGGCGGCCAGGGTGATAATCCCGTCGCTGTCCCTGGTGGCGACGATGCCGGTGGAGCCGGATTTGGCGTTGATGGCCTCGATGATGGTGTTGTCGCCATCCTGGGCAATGATTGTGGCCGGATCGGGATTGGTCGCCGAACTGCCGTCAAAGATGTCCACCCCGTTGATGATCAGGTCGCCGGTGCGCAAGGTGCCCGGGATGACGGCGCCGCTTGCGGTCCGGTAGACCGGGGTGATGTCGGCGGTGACGCCGGTGGTGGCGGCCTGGTCGTTGATGGCCTTGGCCTTGGCCGCTGCCGAGGCGTCGGCGTAGATGGAGGAGAGGCCGTCGTCGGCCGTGGCCGCGATGGCGGTGCCGTTGATGGTGAGATCTCCTGTTGCCAGGGCGGAGCCGTAGCGCAAGGTTCCATCCCCTGCTGCGTCGGCAAAGCCGATTGCCCCCCCGCCAAGGCCGACACGGTTGAGGATGGTGTCGTCCACCGCGCTGGTGGTGATGGTGAAGGATTCGGTGGAGGAAAGGGAGATCTGGCCGGTATTGTGGGTGGCGTCGGCAGCCTGCGCCGCAACGGCGAAATTGATGCTTGTCCCTGTGCCGCCGGTGTTGAAGGCGGTGATGTCAATGGCTGAGCCGTCGCCCGTTTCGGCGTTTTTCAAAATCAGGGTATCGTTGGCCGCGCCGTTGGTGGTATCGCCGATTTCCGCGGTCACGCCGGTCAGGCCGGTGGCGCCGTTCACTGCGGCGACAAAGGCAGCGTTGACCGTGGCCGCCGAGTCGCCCAGGGTTACCGGGACGGTAATCGCCACGCCGTTGACGGTCATGGTGATATTCCCCGTTGCCGCTGCGTTGGTGGTTGCGGCGGATGAATAGGTAAGGGTGGTGAGGTTCGCGCTGACAGCCGGGCTGGTGGCCGCGCCGTTTATGGCGGCGGCAAGTTTTGAGGCCCCATCCATGTTGAGGCCGTTGGTAACACCGGTGTTGAGATCCACCGCGCCGATATCCACCCCGTTGATCAGCAGATCGCCTGCAATCAGATCGGCGGGCGGGGTGTTGCTTACGGTGGAGGTCAGAAACTGGTCGGTGCTGGCAACGGCGTTGCCGTTGATCCGGTAGCCGTCCACCAGATCGGCGATAAACGGCGCCGGTTCGGCGTCGGTGTAGCCGGTGGTCCGGTAGCCGCCGAACACATATTTGCCGTTCACCTCGCTGTTGGCCAGGAGGATGGACTGCTCCCAGAGATGGCGCACCTCTTCCCCGGCGCTGGCCCGGTTTTCCGGGGTGACCGAGGCGTTGATCTGCTGAATGGCCAGGGTTTTTGCCCGCAGGGCCAGATTCTTCATCTGGGTGAGTCCGTTTTCCGCGGCGGTGATGGTCTTGTCGCCGAAGAGGAGGTTGTCCTGGTAGGAGGTGATCTGGGTCAGGTTGCTCCTGAGCCCCAGGGCGGTGACCAGGTTGACCGGATCGTCGGAGATCGTGGACATCTGCTTGCCCGAGGAAATCTCGGTGTTGATCCGGTTCATATCCGTGGTGATCTTATTGAGATTCGTCAGGATATTGTAATGGATGGACTGCATGGTGATCCGCATGGCTTTTCTCCTATCGCACCGAATCAAGCAGGGTTTGCAGCATCTCGTCCGACATGGTGATGAGGCGGGCGGCGGCGGTGTAGGCGTGCTGGTATTTGACCAGGTTCGCCATCTCTTCGTCCAGGGAAACTCCGGAAACCGAATCGCGCATTTCCTTTACCTGCTTGTTGACCAGCAGCGTGGAATCGTAGGAATGGGTGATGGTGCGCGTGGTGTTGGCAACCTGGCCTACCAGGGTATTGTAAAAGCCATCCAGGGTGTTCCGGGTTCCGCCGGTAAAGGTCACATACTCATCGTGCTGGATGTTGGTGACCTTGAGGGAATTCGTGTTGTCGCCGCGGAATATTTGTCCCTGCGGGCCGACGGTGGCTGCGGCAAGGTTGTTGAGATCGCCCGCGATCACGCTGTTCAGGGAGATGGTTGCCGCGCTGTTGCCGGAGAAGAAGGTGTTGATCCCGGCAACCTGGAGAAAGTTCGAGGTGTCGTTGGCAAAGGCGAACTGGTGGCCGGCGTCCGGGGTGAGGCGCAGGCTGTTGCCGTAAGTTGAGGCGTCCACCCAGGGTGTCCCGCCGGTAACGGCGCCCGCGTTCGTCATGGCGGTGTCGATGGCGCGGACCACGTCGTCCAGGTCGTAAACCCGCTCCAGGGAGACGGTGACCGGCTGGGCCATGGCTAAGGAACCATCGTTGTTGTAGACCCAGATGTCGAAGCTGCCGGTGGTGTCGAGTTCGTCAAAATAATCGTATCCGGGAAGCAGGGGGCCCTGGTTGCTGATGTCCGGGCCATAGGTGATGGTGCCATCGCCGGATTGAGTGTCAAAGGTGAATGGGGGATTGGTAAGGCCAAGCTGGGCCAGGATGGCGTCGTCCGCTCCGGCAGTGATGGTGTAGGATGCCGTGGAAAAAATGGTGAGTTCGCCGGTGTTGTGGGTGGCGTCGGCAATGTAGCTGTTGCCGTTGAGTCCGTCGAGGCCGAGGTCGGTGGTGAAGGCCATGGGGACGCCCGCACGGGTTATGCCAAGATTGGCCACGGTGATCGATGAACCATCGCCCTCGTTCTGGTTGTAAAAAACGAGGGAGTTGGCAACGCCGCCATTGGTGCCGTCGCCGGCCATCGCCTCGATGGTCACCGGATTGGCGGTGGTGGCGAGGCTGTTGTACGTGGCGAGATCATTGGTGATTTCCGCGGCCAGATTCGTGGCAAGGATGGCGGGGAAGCCCACGTCGCCCGCGGCCACCGTGTAGCTGACGGCAACGTCGTTGACGGTAAGGGTGATGATGTCTCCCGCCAGGATGTTTGTTGTCGCGTCAACCGCTGTGCCTGCCGTCAGCGTGGTCAAGCGCGCTTCGACTCCGGCCTCGGCCGTATTGATGGCGTTCACGGCATTGGAGGTCTTGGTCATGGCCAGGCCATTCTGGTCCGCGCCGCCGATAATATCGCCGATCTCCCGGTCGTTGATAGTGATGCTTCCGGCGGGAATGGAGGTGATGTCAGTGGCGGCATCCACGGTGGAGGTGAGCCGGGCGACGTTTTTCGCCACCTCGGCGCCGGTCAGGGTGTCGCTGAACAGGTTCAGTCCGACCCCCTGGGTGTGCTGCTGGTTGAGTTCCCGGATCAGGGAATTGGCAAAGGCGTCCAGACGGCCGAGGAAATTGTCCGGGTCGCCCTCGACCAGGTTGCCGCGCACCTCGAGCCAGCCTCCGATCTTGCCGCCCAGCTCGGCGCCTCCGCCGATGGGTCGCCGCGTTTCCGCTCCGTCGTTGTCGGTGTTTACCCAGATGAGTTCGTTGTTTTCCCAATCCACCTGCCAGGATTCATTGCTTTCCACCAGGGTGTGGCCGTCGGCCATGAGGATGGTGTAGGCGCCGTTTTTGTCCTCGAAAAAAGAGATGTCCAGGAGCTTGGAAAGATCGTTGACCAGGGTGTCGCGTTTGTCGCGCAGGTCGTTGGCCTGGCCCGCCGCGGATTCCGTGCCGGAAATCTCCACGTTGAGATCGGCGATCTGGCTGACGATGGAGTTGACGTCTCCGATGGCCGTGTCCAGGCTGACTCCGATATCGAATTTGGCCTGGGTCATCTCGCTGGTCATGGTGTGCAGCTGATCGATGATCAGCTGGGAAGACTGGATAACCGCCTGCCTGGTTCCGGATATCTCCGGGTTGTCGGCCAGATCCTGCCAGCTGCTCCAGAACTGGTTCATCAGGTCGTTGATGGCCAGGCCCGGCGCCTCGTTGAACACGGTTTCCACCAGCCGCATGGATTCCTGCTGCGCCTCCAGGCTGCCCAGGTTCGACTCCTGGCTGGCCAACCGCTGCACCATGAACTGGTCGTAGTTTCTCAGGATGTTTGTGCCCTTGACGCCGCCGCCCAGCATGCCGGAGCTGATCGGGGTGGCGTTGTGGGTCTCCAGTTGCAGCGATTGCCTGGTATAGCCCGCGGTATCGACGTTGGCGATATTGTGCGACGCCACCTGGAGCGAAAGCTGGTGGGTGAGGAGCGCCTCCTTGGCAACACTCAGCACATGGGAGATACCGGCCATTGTTCAGACCTCCCTGCTGAGCAAAGAGGGTTGATTCAGCGAGGGCTTCCTGCTCAGGCCGTTGAGCCCGTAAATGGGGCGGTCCGCGATCCCGCTGGTGATCAGGGAAATGGCGTCGTTCAGATAGTGTTTCACGTCCGAGGCAAAGTGTTTGTTGATCTGGTTGCGGCTGAGGATCTCCTCCCGCAGTCCGGTCAGTTTTTGCCGGTACTGGCCGAGTTTTTCCCCGTCCGCCGGGTCGAGCAGGGGGGTGAGGGCGGAAAGCCGGGCGGTTTTTCCGGGCGTGCCCGGGCAAAGCGTTCCGGCCATCTCGGCGAGCAGCCCATCCAGGGCCTGGATGCGGCTCAGCCGGTTTTCCTTTCTGGCGCTCACCTGGATGAGTCCCTGCATGTTCATGGTCACCAGGGCTTTTTGTTCTTCGTTCAAGATGGCGAGCATGTCCTGGGAAAGCATGACTTGCTGCTCCAGGGTTTCGAAGAATTTGGCGGGCAGGGCGTGTTGTTGTGCCGTTTCCGAGTGTTGCATGGCCTATTTCTCCTTACTTGCCGGAAGATGGGCTTGCGAGAGTTGCCGGTAGAGCATTTCGCCGAAGCCGAGACCGTTGCTTCCCGCCATTTTCTGGGTCATCTGATCGTCTTGGATGGACTGGAACATTTCCTCGCCGTAGCCGCCGTCAAGCAGGCCGCTTTTTTCGATGCCTTGCCGGGCCTGGCTCAGGATCTGCTTGAGCATCAGGGCTTCGAATCCGGCGCACGCCTCGCGGAGTTTCCTCTCCTTGAGCGTATCGGTCGAATTGGTGATTCCCTTGAGTCCGGCGGTTGCTTCGCTGGTGATATTCATGGCGTTTCCGATCCGTTTCTAATCCCGATAAACGGGGTAAGTGCGTTAACGGAATTATTTCCTAACAGGAAATAATTCCTAACTTACTAAATGATTTCCAGTTCCGCCTGCAAGGCGCCCGCTGCCTTGATGGCCTGAAAGATGGCGATGAGTTCGCGGGGGGCCACGCCCACCGAGTTCAAGGCCCGCACCACCTCGCCCAGGGTCACGCCCGACTGCATGGTCACCACCTTCTGGCCGACCCTGACGGGGTCATTTGGGGAGTTGGCCGGCACGCCGGGCTGCGGCGGGGGCTTGACCTGCAGGCTCAGGTTGCCGTGGGACAGGGCGAACTGGTTGAGGGTGACGTTGTCGCCCATGACCACCGTGCCGGTCCGTTCGTTGAGAACCACCCTGGCCTTGCGTTCCGGGTTGATCTCGATATTTTCCAGGGCCGCCAGCAGGGCGATCTCCTGGGCTTTGTATTTGGGCGGGACAGCGACATCCACCGAGGCCCCGTCACGGGCGGTGGCGTAAGCGCCGCCCAGATAGGCGTCGATGGCGGTTTTCATCAGGGAGATGGTGGTGAAATCCGGGGTGGCCAGGCTGATGGTGATGCTCTCCTTGTTGGCAAAGCTCACCGGTACTTCGCGCTCCACCGAGGCGCCGTTGCTGATCCTGGCCACGGTCGGGTGATTCGCCTGCTTGGCCGCGCCGCGGGCGGCAGGATCGTTTCCGGTGCTGATCGGGCCCTGGGCCATGGCGTAGACGTTATTGTCCAACCCTTTCAGCGGGGTGGCCAGCAGGGTGCCGCCCTGCAGGGAGGTGGCGTCGCCCACCGAGGAGATGGTCACGTCGAGGCTCTGGCCCGCCTTGAAAAAGGGCGGAAGGGTGGCGGTCACCATGACGGAGGCGATGTTTTTCACCTTGGTGGCTTCCGGGTCCACCTTGACCCCGAGGTTGTTGAGCATGTTGGTGAGGCCCTGACCGGTAAATCCGGCCTTGTTGCCGTCGCCGGTGCCGTTCAGGCCGACCACGATGCCATAGCCCACCAGCTGGTTGTTCCGTACCCCTTTCACCGTGGCCAGATCCTTGAGGCGCACGGCATGGGCCAGGCCTGCGTTGAGGAGCAGCCCGAGCAGCAGCGCGCAGACAAGGAACAGCGTGGTGCGCGGAAAAGTCCGAGTCGGGTTGCTTTTGGCGGTCATGGTCGTCGTCTGCATGGAGCTGTCCTCAACATGTATTCTGCGGAGCCTGTATCTTGTAATCCAAGCAAGCAACGTGCCACGGGAGAGGCAGGTGTTGTAATGTGCCTTTTTTAAAGGAAATATTCTTTTTTTCATGGGGTCACCCTCGGAGAGAAAGGAATATTTTGCCTAGTCAACAGGAGCAAGGCGCAAGATTAAAGGTCGCTTCTTTCACCTTTATCCTTGCGCCTTTAGCCTCAAAACGGCCAGACGTTGTCCAAGGCCCTGGCCAGCCAGCCCGGCTGCTGCTTGTCGCCGAGAACCCCCTGGCCACTGTATTCGATCCGGGCGTCGGCAACATGGGTCGAAAGGACCGAGTTGTCCTGGGCGACATCCTGCGGCCGGATGATGCCGGAAAGGATGATGTGCTGGGTTTCATTGTTGACCTTCACCTCCTGGTAGCCCCGGATGTTCAGGTTGCCGTCGGTGGTGATGTCGATGACCCTGGCCGAGATGGTGGCGGTCACGTTGCTTTTCCGGTCGGTTTTGCCCTTGCCCTCGAAATCATTGGTCAGCTTGGCCTGGATCTCGGTGAGCGATGGGGAAAAGCGGTGGTTCTTGTCCGCCAGCCAGGTCTCCAGGCCAAAGAGACTGGAAACGCCGCCGGTGACCGTTGATTCGCGCTCGGTCTTGGTGTTGGCCTCCTTGTTGGCCTTGGAGGTCTCCACGATGCGGACCAGGACGATGTCTCCGACCCGTTTCGCCCGGCTGTCCGCGTAGAGATCCAGGCCGCTGCTGGCCGCATAGATGGTGCCCTCCGGCTGGGCCTGCGCGGCCCGGGGCGGGGTGGGCAGGGTGTAGCGTTCGGGCAACTGCTGGGCCTGCTGGCTGCCCGCACAGCCGGAAAGCCCTGCGAGCAGAAGGATGACGGTGGTGTGGAGTGTGGTGCGCATACGCTTCTCCTTTGATGACTGGGGCATCTGTTTCAAAATTCGGCCTCCACCACGCCGGCGGCCAGAACCCGGGCATGGATCTCGCGGCGGCTGGTGAGGTTTTTGACCCGGATTGTTTCGCCGAGCGCGCCGGAATTTCTGGCCTCTCCGGGCGCGGTTATCTGGATGGCCTTTGATTTCGCCATGATGGTCACCATCTCGCCCCGGTTCACCAGGGGAGGGGCATCAAGGTTCTGTGCATGGAGGATGGCCCCGGCCGGCAGCGAGATTTTCAGCTTCTGGCCCACCGCCTGTTTCGGGTCTTGGATCACCCCGCCATCCAGCATGGAGATATCCTGCCGCTTGGCAACGATGTCGTCGCTGGTGAGGATGTCGTTGCGGCTCAACCGTTTTGTCGTGTTGACCACCGTGCCGAAAAGGCGCAGCTCGCCGCTCATCTTCAGCTGGCCCTGCTCCTTTCCCTCTTGCAGGATGGCGGCGGTCACCTGTTTTTTGCCGGGGCGGGTGTCATTGGGTTTCTGGGTGATCCGGTAGTCAAAACCGTCTGTCGGCAAGGCCATGGCCAGGGGGCGGACGCTGAAATTGGTGATCCGGACGTCTTCCTTGGGCCAGGGGGAATCCTGGAGCACCACCTCGCTGAAGATCTTCTCCAGCGCGGCAAGGTTCGGGGTCGCTAGGCTTTCCTCCGCCTGTCCGGGGAACGGGCAGGCGAGGCAGAGCAGCAGGGCAATGGTGAACAGGCGCAACAGCATCTTAGTCATTCCTCTTAGCGGACCAGGGTGTTCGCCACTTCCAGCAGCTTGTCCGCCGTGGTGACCGATTTGGAGTTTACCTCGTAGGCCCGTTGGGTGATGATCATGTTGACCAATTCCTCGGTGACATCCACGTTGGAGACCTCGATGAACCGCTGCTGGATGGTGCCCAGCCCATCGGTGCCGGGGTTGGCTTCGGTGGGGGCGCCGGAGGCCTCGGTTTCCAGGAAAAGATTGGCCCCGGTGCTGCGCAGGCCGCCCGGATTGACAAAACTGTGCAGGGTGAGCTGAACCGTGGCCAACACCTGCTGCTGGGCATCCTTGGCTTCGAGCAACCCATTGTTGTTGATGCCGATGGAGGTTGTGCCCTGGGGCACGGTGAATTCGGGCTGGAGCCGGTCGCCGTTCTGGGTGACCACATTGCCGTCTCCATCGAGGCTGAAGGCGCCGGCCCGGGTGAAGTAGTCCTGGCCATCTCGGACCACCTTGAAAAACCCGGCCCCCTCGATGGCGAAATCCAGGTCGTTGCCCGTTTCGGTGAGGCTGCCCTGGGTAAAGATCTTCTGCACCGAAGTGGGGCGGACACCCAGGCCCACCTGGATGCCGGAAGGCACCCTGCCGCCATCGGCGGTTTCCGTGCCCATGGCCCGGAGTTCCTGGTAATAGAGATCCTCGAACTGGGCCCGGCTCTTCTTGAAGCCGGCGGTGTTGACGTTGGCCAGGTTGTTGGCGATGGTGTCCAGCTGCAACTGCTGGCCGGTCATGCCGGTGCGGCCTGAGAATAATGAGCGGATCATGCTGGTCCCCTTATGCTGTTAAGTTAACGGCTATCCTGCCAGGCTGCCGACCCTGCGCACGGCAAGGTCGTCAAGGTCGTCCACGGCCCGGATCATTTTCTGCTGTCCTTCGTAAGCGCGGTACAGATCGATCATCTCCGTCATTTCGGTGACGGTGTTGACGTTTGATTTTTCCAGATGCCCCTGCATGATTTGAAAATTCTCCGGGGTTTCCGCCGCTGCCCCCTCCGCAAGGCGAAAGAGGTTTTCCCCTTCCTTCTTCATGGCCTGCGGGTCCGCGGTGACCACCGCCAGGCGGTCGACCGCGAGGCCATCGACAAAAAGGCGGCCGTCGCGGGCCACATCGACCTTGTTGCCGTTGATGGTGATGGGCCCGGCCTCGCCGAGCACGGGGTAGCCGTTGGCCGTGACCAGCACGCCTTCGTTGTTGCGCTGGAAGTTTCCCGCCCGGGTCAAGCGCTCCCCGGCCGGAGTCTGGACCCGGAAGAAACCATCTCCGGAAATGGCCAGGTCAAAGGGAGCGTCAGTTTTTTGAACCACCCCCTGCTGATGGACCGTGTTGATGCGCAACGCCTTGCCGACCCGCTGGCGGGTGCGGTTGGCCTGGTAGAGCATCTCGTCGAAGGTGACGGTTTCCTTCTTGAACCCCGGGGTATCGACATTCGCCAGATTGTTTGCCACCTGGTTGAGCCGTTGTTCCTGGTTGATCAGGGTTTCGACGCCTTCCAGCAATCCGAGTCTGTTATGGATGAACATGGCATACCTCTTCTGTGTTTGTGTCCTATTGTTGCAAGAGGCGTGCCGGGGGTGTTGCCGGGGTAGAGGTGTGGTGTTTGCTGTTCTGTAAGTCTAATGAATACAGGGAGTTGTGTGGCTGGTTGCGGGCGGGTGAGTCGGAGGGGTGAGCGTCAAAAAAATGGATGCTTGGGAAGGAGGGGTGGTATATTTTGCCTAGCGGCGATGCTGGGGCTGCTTGGGCAGTCGGAGAATCCTACGAGGGGGTCATCTTGGCGTTGGCCCGGTAGACAAAGGCGAGGATCTCCGCCACCACCAGATAGGTGTCCGGGGGGATATCGGCATTGAGGTTCAGCTTGGCTAGAATCTCCACCAGATCGGCATCCTCCTGAATGGGAATGCCGTACTCCTCGGCCAGGGCGATGATTTTTTCGGCCAGCTCCCCGGCGCCCTTGGCGACCACCTTGGGCGCGGCATCACGGCTTGTGTCGTAGCGGAGGGCAACAGCCTTTTTTTTTGCTGGGGTATCTGGCATTATGGCTTTTCTGGTTGCGTGCGTGTCTGGTCACGGGATCATTTGCCGCAATTATACCCCACAACAATCGGAGCGGATGAAAAAAATGCAATTCGGACAAACCTTGCAGCCGGGACGGCTGGTTTTGCGGTACAAGCGGTTTCTCGCCGACGTGGAAATGGACGATGGCCGCCTCCTCACCGTGCATTGCCCGAATTCCGGCAGCATGTCGGGCTGCAAGGAGCCTGGCAGCCCGGTGCTCGTCTCCCTGGCGGACAACCCCAAGCGCAAGTATGGTCACACCCTGGAGATGGTGCGGGTGGGCGCGACCTGGGTGGGGATCAACACCGCCCGCACCAACGGGCTGGTCGCTGAGGCCATTCAGGCGGGGGTGGTGGCGGAGCTGGCCGGGATCGAGACGATCCGGCCAGAGGTCAAGGTATCGGAAAAAAGCCGGTTGGATTTTTTGCTCACCCGTGGCGGGGAGAAGATCTATGTGGAGGTGAAGAATTGCAGCCTGGCCCTGGACCGGGCAGCCATGTTCCCCGATGCCGTTACCGTGCGGGGGGCGAAGCATCTGGCCGAGCTGTTGGCCTTGCGCCAAACTGGCTGTAGGGCCGTGGTTTTTTTCTGTGTCCAGCGGGAGGATGTGGATTATTTTGCTCCGGCCGGCCACATCGATCCGGGCTATGCCCAGGCGTTGCGGGAGGTGGTGGCCCAGGGGGTGGAGGTGTTGGCCTATGGCGCGGTCTTGAGCCAGGAGGCGATCACTGTTGTCAGGCCGCTGCCGGTGCGGTTGGGCTGAGACGCGGAAAGGGATTGCCGCCAGGCTCTTGCCTCCCCTCCCTCGACGGGAGGGGACCGAGGGGTGGGTGAAGCTGCCGAGAGCCTCGGATGTGGCAAGCACCCCCACCCCCTAACCCCCTCCCGCGAGGGGCGGGGGGACTGTATCACAAAATGCAGGCGCTGCTTTTCTCAACTTGCTTCGCCGCCCCCCTTGCAATAGAGTGGGGACAGAAAACGGCCGCCTGAGGCGGCCAGGAGATATATATGATGCAGGAAAAACCAAAAGCCGTGGTCTTACTGAGCGGTGGGCTCGACTCGGCCACGGTCCTGGCCATGGCCATGGCCCAGGGCTATGAGTGCTGCTGTCTCAGTTTTGCCTACGGCCAGCGCCAGCAGGTGGAGTTGGAGCGGGCCAAGGCCAATGTCGCCCGTCAGGGGATCAAAAACCATCTCATCCTCCGCCTGGACCTCGACGCCATCGGCGGCTCGGCCCTGACCACGGATACCGCGGTGCCCAAGGGCCGCAGCCAGGCGGAGATGGACGGCTCCATCCCCATTACCTATGTGCCGGGCCGCAACACCATCTTTCTCTCCTACGCCATGGCCTGGGCCGAGGTGCTGGGCGCGGGCGACGTGTTTCTCGGGGTCAATGTCATGGATTACAGCGGCTATCCCGACTGCCGCCCGGAATTTCTCGAAGCCTTTGAGCGGGTGGCCAATCTGGCCACCAGGGCCGGGGTGGAAGGGGAAACCCGCTTCCGGGTCCATGCCCCGCTCCTCAGGCTGACCAAGAAGGAGATCATCGAAAAGGGGTTCGAACTCGGCGTGGATTACGGCCTGACCCACAGCTGCTACGACCCGGACGCGAAGGGAAGAGCCTGCGGCGCCTGCGACAGCTGCCTGTTGCGGCTCAAGGGCTTTGCCGAGGCCGGGCGGGTTGATCCGGTGGAGTATCAGTAATAATGCATAATGAAGAGGGCACAATGAAGAATGCATTGGGCGGGCTGTTCATGGTCGGCCTGCCAGGAACGGAGCTGGATGATTCCACCCGCGACCTTATTAATAGCTACGGGATCAATAATTTCATCCTGTTCAAGCGAAACGCAGAGAACCCGGAGCAGATCCGCACCCTCTGCCTTGGCCTTGTCGAGGCCTGTCGCGATGCCGGGTTGGGCGCGCCGCTGATCTCCATCGATCAGGAGGGCGGCACCGTGGCCCGGCTCAAGGCGCCCCATTTCACCGAGTTTCCCGATGCCAGGGCGCTGGCGGAGAGCGAGCGGGGTGAGGAGCTGCTGGTCGATTATGCCAAAACCTGCGCCAAAGAGCTGCTCGCAGTGGGGATCAACATGAATCTGGCCCCGGTTATGGATGTGAGCCCTGCCGGGCTGGGGTTGTTCATGGAGCGCCGCTCCCTGGGCGGTACGCCGGAGCAGGTGTCCCGCTTGGGTGCGCTGGTGATTACGGTTATGCAGGAGAACGGGTTGGCGGCCTGCGCCAAGCATTTTCCGGGCTTGGGCGGCGCAACCCTGGACCCCCACGAGGTGCTGCCCGTGGTGGATCGCTCCCTTGATGAGCTGCGCGGCTGCGATCTGGTGCCCTTTGGTGCCGCGATCCGGGCGGGAGTGGCCGGGGTGATGACCTCCCACACCGTGTATCCGCAGCTTGATTCCGAGATGCCCGCCACCCTGTCGCCGAGGATTCTGGGCGGAGTGCTCCGGGATGAGCTGGGCTATGACGGGATGGTGGTCACCGATGATCTGGAGATGGGGGCCATTGAAAATGAAGGCACCGTGGCGGATGCGGCTCTTGTCGCTTTTAAAGCCGGGGCGGATCTGCTGCTGATCTGCCATGAGCATGCGAAGATTATTGCGGCATATGAATTATTGAGCAAGGCGGTGGGCGGGGAGATTGCCGAGGAGAGGGTGCGGAAGTCGCTGGAGAGGATTGGCGCGGTGCGCTGGCGGTTTGCCGGGGAGTGAGGGTGGGTTTTTTTGTGTATATTTCCGGCTATCGTGATTTTCGGCAGGATAGCCGGATCCATAGAATAACTGTTATGCACTTCTGAGCGACGCAGGTGGCAAATGAGTACGCTACACATCGTTGGCAATGGGTTTGATCTGTGGCATGGGCTGCTAACCAGCTATGATCGGTTCTATGAATTCGCCAAAGACACGCTCGATGAACTGGAATCGTTTTACTGCATTGACACAACCCCAGACGGTCCCTGGACCGATTTCGAAAATTCACTAGGGCGTTTTGACTGGCGGCTGTTCTACGATGCCCACGACCATACTGACATTGCCGCCGATAATTTTCGACCGAGCGAAGCATTTTGCCTAGAAGATGATCTCACAGAACAAGCCGATGCTCATGTTGATGCTATCAAAGAGCGCTTTCATGCTTGGATAGATGCGATTGATGTCTCGCTGGCGTCAAAGAAGATGTCATTTGCCGAAACTGATCTCTTCCTCACATTCAACTACACCTCCACGCTTCAGCTGGTCTATGGGATAGATAACGGAAATATCGTGCACATACACGGTAGGTCTGACGCATATGATGAGTTAGTCTTCGGTCACGGTGCGACGATGAGAGAAGAACCTGAACTGGATGAAAACGGCGATAGCAACCGTACAATGTTTTCAGATGCGGAAGGCGCAGCCAAGTATCCGTTCTATGCACTTCAGAAGCCAGTGAGTGAAATTGTCGCCAAGAACAGTAATTTCTTCCATTCCTTGGGTAGCGTTTCGACCATTAGAGTTATTGGGCATTCGCTAAATGATATCGACTTGCCATATTTTGACGAGGTGGCCAAAAATGCAAAGGGCGCGAAATGGGTAGTCTGTTGTCGCAGGCCCGAAGATGAGGATTACTACACGCAGCAGTTGCTTAAATGTGGTGTTCATAGGGGAGATATTACCGTTTGTGCATACGCGGACTTGTAGATTGCATCCCGGAAGAGGAAGCAAAGAGCGGGGTCGGGCCAAGGCAACTGATTGGTTTGACAGAATAAAGGCATGAGATATTGGCAGTATTTCGCCTTAAATGCGTCATTTTGTGGACCAAAAGGGGCTTTTAAGGGGGGCATAACGAGAACATTCTACGGGCAAGCCGCAGATGCTCTCGTTATGCGCAATGGGAGCGTTATCGTTGGGCCTGCCCCCGGTCGGGAACAATGGCGAGTTTGAGTCCGAGCCCATGGATGATGTTGTGGAAGGTGCGCAGTTCCGGGTTTCCTTTCCTGGAGAGGGTGCGGTAGAGGTTTTCCCGTTTGATGTGCGCCCGTTCGGCAACGGCGGTCATGCCGCCCATGGCCTGCGCCACCCGGCGCATGGCCAGCAGGAGCGCGTCGCGGTCGTCTTCGTCGATGGCGGCGGTGAGGTACCCGGCGGCAAATTCAGGATCCTTGAGCAGTTCGTCCAGGTCTTTTTCGTAATCGGTCATGGGGTGCATTGCTGTCTCTCCTGGTGATCTTTCCAGTACGCCTTGGCGGTTTCTATGTCTCGTTCCTGCGTGCTCTTGTCTCCGCCGACCAACAACAGCACCACCTGATCGCCATCGTGGGCATAGTACACGCGATAGCCAGGGCCGTGGGTAATGCGCAGCTCCATGACGCCGGAACCAACTCCCTTGTGGTCGCCAGGATTGCCAATCGCAACCCGGTCAAGTCTCGCGGCAATGCGCTGCATGGCGGCCCGGTCGCGCAGGGAGAGAAACCATTCCCGGAAAGGCTTTTTCCCGTACGGATCGGTGTAGTAACTGAGCTGGCGCGGAATGGCTTGCATGTTTTGAGTGTATCATATACGATACAGTACATCAACAGGAAAGATGGTCGCGCTTTGGAAACAAGGGTGTGGTCATGATCTTATTTCTATAACAGTGAGCGAACACATGGAACTCTCCCCCTTTCTCCAAGACCTTTCCCGGCAACCCATCATCCAGCGGCTCATGGTGGTCGCGCTTTACGCCGTGCTGGCCAAGGCGGTGGATATCTTTGTCAACCGCATCCTCAAGCGGATGGCTGCCGCCTATACCGCCACCGATATCGACGACAAGGCCATCTCCATCCTCCACACCCCCATTGTGTTCAGCGTCTTCTTTTTCGGGGTGCTCCATGCGGTGACCATGCCTCCGGGCCTTGTTGCGCCCTGGGAGAAGTTCGTGCCTGCCCTGGCGCAAAGCATTGCCCTTATCGTCTGGACCCTTGCCGCGCTGCGCCTCTTTGTGGTGGTGGGCGAGCATTATATGAAGAGTATTTCCGAGCGGGGCAAGATCGGGGCGGACCTCTTTTTGCTGCTCAAAAACGTGGTCCGGGTGATTGTCATCATCTCCGCCCTGATCTGGCTGCTGTCCATCTGGAACGTCAACCTGGCCCCCCTCTTTGCCTCCGCCGGTATCGCCGGTATCGCCGTGGCCCTGGCCGCCAAGGACAGCCTGGCCAATTTCTTCGGTGGGATCAGCATCTTTGCCGACAGAACCTTCAAGGTGGGCGACTACATCATCATCGATAATGCCCAGCGGGGCGAGGTGGTGGAGATCGGGGTGCGCTCCACCCGGATGATGACCCGGGACGATGTGCTGATCACCATCCCCAATTCCATCCTGGCCAACAGCAAAATCATCAACGAAAGCGCGCCCATTCCCCGTTTCCGGATCAGGGTGCCGGTGGGGGTTGCCTACGGCAGCGACTTGGAGCAGGTCGAGACGGTGCTGCTCGCGGTGGCCGCCGCTAATCCGGCGGTGGTCAAGGATCCGGCCGCCAGGGTGCGGCTGCGCGCCTTGGCGTCGTCGTCCCTTGATTTCGAGTTGCTCTGCTGGGTTGCGGACCCGAGTGTCAAGGGTCTGGAGATCCATAACCTGTTAAAGAGCATCTACACGGCCTTTGCCGCGAACTCCATCGCCATCCCCTTTCCGCAACAGGATGTGCATGTCAAGGAGCTGCCGGAGCGGGTCGGGAGATAGAAAGCGGGATACCAGGAGTTATACCCCCTGCTGGGTGCTCAAACAGGGCAAACTCCTTTTTCGGCAGCCTCTCCGGTGCTCGGCTGCGTGACAAGACAATGGGAGGGCGTCCCATGCCGCGAATCGTTGCCATCCTCTCCGCCGTTG